>JAEEGL012054026.1_pt1 | contig 37271 bp, 34 predicted proteins | sample 9134231 | NCBI WGS metagenome assembly JAEEGL01 (sample SAMN16246548, study PRJNA631951) | gut metagenome | biome: gut microbiome; feature: rumen; material: fiber-attached | host: Bos | place: Iran: Karaj | collected 2018-10 | reverse complement strand
CAACCTCGATGTTCTGACAAGAGATGAGGATCTCCTCATAGTGACCGAGCTTGTCTTCCCACTTCTCCTCGAAGTCTACGCAATATGCGCCAGAGAACTTGATTTCCTTCATCACCTTCAGGGTCTTGGTCTCGAGGAACTGGATTGATCCGTCCTTCTTCAGGAAGCGGTCGCACATCCAAGCCATCAGTTCTGGTGTACCATCGTTGAGAGCCTTTACGCGAACCTGGATCTTACCGCCGCGGGGAATACCGCTCATCTGACCCTCTACGTCGGTCTCCTGCTCGAACTCGTAGTTAACCATCATTACTTCGCGGTCCTTGTAACCGTCGATCTTCATTGAAACTGGTGTCTTTGCCATAATTCTTTTCCTTTCTTCAATTTTTAATTGTTAATACTATTTTTTATTTTTAAATTCTCAAATCACTTGTCAACCGTTTTTGTTCTGATTGACGATGCAAAGGTACGACGGTTTTCGCTTCATTCCAACTTTTTTTCTCTTTTTTGTTTTCGTTTGTAGCGACAGCAAAACGAAATTGCGACAGACTCCATGCACGGGCATGAAATCTGTCGCAATAGTACTGAAAACTTTTGTTATTGGGGCGTCTTATTAATTCTATTTTAGTATCATTTGATTTACTAATCCTTTTCGCGCTGCTCGAGGAACTCGGAGACTTGCTCCTGCATGCCACGGGTGACGGCAATGCGGCCTGAACGGGTGTACTGGAGTACGCAGCCGAAGGTGTCGAGGGCACGATAGAGGGAGATGATATCCTCTGTGACGCCGTGCATCTGGACGATGACATAGGTAGCGTTCACCTCGATGATACTGGCCTGGAATCGGCGGATGGTGCGCGATATCTCCGGATTCTCCAGCACCATCGGTGCAGAGAGTTTGTAAAGGCCTGACTCCCGGATAAAGAGTTGGTCATCGGTAAAATAATTGGCCTTCACCACGTCGACTTTCTTCTCAATCTGCCTGGTAATCTTGACAATCTGGTCTTCATCGCTCCAGGCGGTAATCGTGTACTTATGGACACCCGGGATACTGGAGGCTGACACATTCAGGCTCTCGATATTCACCTGACGACGCGTAAACACAGCCGTCACCTGGTTCAGGATACCTGCCACATTCTCAGAATACACCAGCAGGGTATATAGTTTCTTTCTGTTCTCTTCCATCACTTATTACTCTTCTAAATCTCAAGCATCATCTGATCTACATTCATGCCTGGAGGCGTCATCGGCAGTACATTGTCTTCCTCGAGGATAGCACACTCGAGAATGTATGGACCATCGGTGGTGAGCATCTTCTCGACAGCTGCCGCCAGATCGCTACGATCGGTGACAGCAGCATAGGGAATGCCATAGCCCTTGGCGATAAGCTCATAATTGGGATTAAGCATCTTGGTGAACGACTTGCGACGCAGCCAGAACATATCCTGCCACTGACGCACATTGCCAAGGTAGTGGTTGTTCATGAGGATCATCTTCACAGGGGCCTGCTGCTCCATGATGGTACCGAGTTCCTCGATGCACATCTGGAAACCGCCGTCGCCCATAAAGCAGCACACGGTTCGGCCGGGAGCACCAAAGGTGGCACCGATGGCAGCGGGCATACCATAGCCCATCGTACCAAGACCGCCACTGGTACAGATGCTACGCTTGTGGTGGTATTTGAAATAGCGCGTCGCAAACAACTGGTTCTGTCCGACATCGGTCACAAGAACCGTATCGTCGGCACTCTTCTCGGCCACCGTATGAACCACCTCGCCCATGCGCAGCGGACCTTCCTTCGGATGGATGGCAGGCTCGATGACCTTCGTGCGCTCTTTCTCGTCGAGCGCCTTGAACGACTCGCGCCACTCGCTATGATCGGCTTTCTGGATGAGGGCCGTGATGGCGGGCAGCGACTCCTTGCAGTCGGCTACGATGGCCACATCGGTCTTCACATTCTTGTCGATCTCGCTGGGGTCAATGTCAAGATGGATGACCTTCGCCTGCTTGGCATAAGTCTTGAGATTGCCCGTCACACGGTCGCTGAAGCGCATACCGATGGCGATGAGCACATCGCACTCCTGTTCCTTGAGATTGACGGCATAGTTACCGTGCATACCCAACATACCAGCGTTGAGCGGATGATTGGAGGGCAGTGCAGAGAGACCGAGCATCGTGCGGCCTGCAGGGATATCGGCTTTCTCGAGGAACCTGACGAGTTCGCTCTGGGCATTGCCGAGTTCGACCCCCTGCCCCACCAGTGCCAAGGGCTTCTTGGCATTGTTGATCAGCTCAGCTGCCCGACTCACGGCTTCGGCATCGAGTTTCGGATAAGGTACGTAGGAACGGATGAAGTTCACCTTCATCGGCTCCCAGTCGATCTCCTCGACCTGCGCATTGCGCGGGAAGTCGAGCACCACGGGACCTGGACGCCCTGTACGGGCGATATAGAACGCACGGCTCACAGCCCATGCCACATCCTCAGCATGACGGATCTGATACGACCACTTCGAGATTGGCTGTGCCACACCCACGAGGTCCACTTCCTGAAAGGCATCGGTACCCAGAGCCGAGATGGCCACCTGACCGGCAATGACGACGATCGGCGTAGAGTCGAGCATCGCATCAGCTATACCGGTCAACGTGTTGGTGACACCTGGGCCACTGGTGACCAGGGCGACACCTACTTCCCCACTGACGCGGGCATAACCCTCAGCGGCATGAGTGGCGCCTTGTTCGTGGCGCACCAAGATATGGTCGAAACATTTCTTTTCTCCTCGTGTATAGTCGAAGAGCGCATCATAGACGGGCATGATGCTGCCACCAGGGTAGCCGAAGATGGTCTTCACACCTTCCGCCTGCAAGGCTCGCATCAGCGCCTTCGATCCTGTAATTCTATCTCTCATAATTCATTGACTTTTGAACATTGACTTTTGAACATTGACCATTGAACATTGACCATTGAACATTGACCATTGAACATTGAACATTCACCATTGACCATTGAACATTAAACATTGACTATTGAACATTTAGTCAATTATTCTGATTCCACCCTTGTCGGCGCTGGAGACGCTCTGGGCATAAGCGCGGAGAGCCTTCGAGACCACACGGTTGCGCTTCAGCGGCTGCTGTGGACGGGCTGCCAGTTCCTCGTCGGAAAGCTTCACGCTGATGGAGCGCGAAGGGATATCTATCACGATAATGTCACCATCCTTGATCTTACCGATATTACCGCCATTGGCAGCCTCGGGGGAGATATGTCCAATGCTCAAACCAGAGGTACCACCCGAGAAACGACCGTCAGTAATCAGCGCACACTCCTTGCCGAGGTGCATCGACTTGATGTAGCTCGTCGGATAGAGCATCTCCTGCATGCCAGGACCGCCCTTCGGACCCTCGTGGGTAATCACCACGCAGTCGCCGCTCTTCACCTTGCCGCCAAGGATACCCTCGCAAGCATCTTCCTGAGAGTCAAAGCAGACGGCAGGACCTTCGAAATGCCAGAGGCTCTCATCGACACCTGCAGTCTTCACGACACAGCCATCCTGAGCGATATTACCAAAGAGCACAGCCAGTCCGCCATCCTTCGTATAGGCATGTTCCAGATCACGGATACAACCCTCAGCACGGTCGGTATCGAGGGTGCCCCACTCTTCCGACTGCGAGCCCATCTTCGTCGAGAAGCGATTACCAGGAGCCGTCTGATAGATACGGTTGGCTTCTGGGTCGATGCTTCCATCTACAATACTGTATTTCTTCATGGCCTCTGCAAGCGTCATGCCATCCACACGGATAGCAGAGCCATCAATCAGACCACCCTTATTCAGTTCGTTGAGGATACCGAGGATACCACCGGCACGACCACACTCCTGAACGCTGTATTTCTGGGTGTTGGGTGCGAGTTTGCAGAGACAAGGCACCTTGCGGCTCAGGGCATCGATATCCTTCATGGTGAAGTCGGTACCAGCCTCCTGGGCCACAGCCAACAGATGGAGTACGGTATTCGTAGAACCACCCATGGCGATATCAAGCGACATCGCATTCATGAAGGCCTTGCGAGTGGCGATATTACGAGGCAAGACGCTCTCATCACCATCCTCATAGTAGGCGAAAGCGTTCTTCACCACCTGACGGGCAGCGGCCTTGAAGAGTTCGATGCGGTTGGTATGGGTAGCCAGAATGGTACCATTGCCAGGCAGCGAGAGACCAATGGCCTCTGTCAGCGAGTTCATCGAATTAGCCGTGAACATACCCGAACACGAGCCACAGCCCGGACAAGAGCAACCCTCAATCTCAGCCATTTCCTCGTCGGTGACACTGGGATCGGCACCCTTCACCATCGCCGTAATCAGGTCGGCATTCTCGCCGCGCCAGCGACCAGCTTCCATCGGACCACCCGAGCAGAACACCGTCGGGATGTTCAGACGCATCGAGGCCATCAGCATGCCAGGCGTCACCTTGTCACAGTTGGATATGCAAATCATGGCATCGGCCTTGTGGGCATTGACCATATATTCCACAGAGTCGGCAATGATATCACGGCTGGGCAGCGAATAGAGCATACCGTCGTGACCCATGGCGATACCATCGTCGATGGCAATCGTATTGAACTCTGCCGCATAGCAGCCCATCTTCTCAATCTCCTCGCGGACAATCTGTCCGATCTCATGGAGATGGGTATGACCGGGGACGAACTGTGTGAATGAGTTTACTACAGCGATAATCGGCTTACCAAACTGTTCACGTTTCATACCTGTGGCTACCCAAAGCGCACGGGCGCCGGCCATTCGTCTGCCTTCGGTACAGACTGCACTTCTCAACTGATGTTTCATCTTTACAATGTATTATTATTAAAATTTTAGGTGCAAAAATACATTAATTCTGTCAATTAGCCAACAATTTCGAAAAAAATCGTTATCTTTGCAGCAAATAATTGATAACTAAAGACATTTTGATATGAGAGGAAAACTAATCACGATGTTACTGGCAACAACGCTAACTACCCTTGCCCAACCCCGTCAGGAAGTGATTCTAACAGACGGTTGGCAGTTCCAGGCAGAACAAGAAGGAAAGGTACAAGAGAAGTGGCAAACCGTGCGGGTGCCCCACGACTGGGCCATCGCAGGGCCCTTCGACAAGAAGTGGGACCTGCAGAAAGTAGCCATCGAACAGAATGGCGAGAAAGAGGCCACAGAAAAGAGCGGCCGCTCAGGTGCCCTACCCTGGATCGGTGCCGGACACTACCGCCGCATCTTCTACATCCCACAGGGTTGTGAACGGGCAGAACTGGTGTTCGATGGGGCCATGTCAGAGCCAACGGTATGTATCAATGGCCAGAAGGCTGGCTACTGGGCCTACGGCTATAATGCCTTCCGCGTGGATATCACACCCTTTATGAAACCAGGCGAAAACCAGCTCGACGTGGATCTGCTGAACATAGAAGAGAGTTCGCGCTGGTATCCGGGCGCAGGTCTCTACCGTCCTGTAAAACTCGTCATGACAGGCAAAATATGCCTCGATGAGTGGGGTACCTTCATCCGCACCCTCTCCGCAGACCAGAACAGCGCCCATGTAGCCGTATCGTCACAGATACAGCCTGCCACCATCACCCCCGACCTCCGTATCATGGTGGATATTATGGATGCCCAGGGCAAAATCGTAGGACAGGCCGAGAGCCAACTCTCGGTATCAGGGGCTGCGGAACTGGACTTCAACATCACGCAACCTAAACTCTGGTCGCCAGAATCGCCCTATCTCTATCAGGTACGTACCAGACTCTATGACGACGGCAAATTATTGGACGAGATCACCAACAAGATGGGTATCCGCACCATCAGCGTCACCAAAGAAGGCGGTTTCCAACTGAATGGCATCACGCGGAAGATCAAGGGTGTCTGTCTGCACCACGACCTGGGACCTCTCGGTGCCGCCGTCAACAAGGCCGCCCTCATCCGACAGATCAAGCTGATGAAAGAGATGGGTTGTGACGCCATCCGAACATCGCACAACATGCCGAGTCAGATGCAGATGGATATCTGCGACTCTCTGGGTATGATGGTGATGGCAGAAAGCTTTGATATGTGGCTCTATCCGAAGTGCAAAAACGGCTATGCCCGTTTCTTCAACGACTGGAGCGACCGCGATATCGAGAACCTCATCCTCGCCAACCGCAACCACCCGAGCATCATCATGTGGAGCATCGGCAACGAGATTCCTGAACAAGGCAGTGAAGAGGGGCGCGAGATAGCCCGCCATCTGCAGGGACTCTGTCATCTGTTTGACCCAACTCGTCCCGTCACACAAGGCATGGACCGGGCTGAGGAAGCCCTGAAGAGCGGTTTTGCCCAGGTGATGGATGTGCCAGGATTCAACTACCGCGTACATAAGTATGAGCAGAATCTGAAACAACTGCCACAGGGATTCCTCCTGGGATCGGAAACAGCCTCAACGGTAAGTTCACGCGGCGTGTATAAGTTCCCCGTCAAGGTGACTGACAATTCACAATACGCCTCCTGGGCACCGACCTACGACCCCAAGGCCATCAAGAAAGCCGACGGACAATGTTCTTCGTACGATGTAGAATTCTGCTCGTGGAGTAATCTGCCCGATGACGACTGGGTATGGCAGGATGACAAGGACTGGGTCATCGGGGAGTTCGTGTGGACAGGCTTCGACTATCTGGGCGAACCGACACCCTATGATGAGTACTGGCCTTCGCGCTCGAGCTATTTCGGCATCTGCGACCTGGCAGGACTGCCGAAGGACCGTTACTACCTGTATCGCAGCCGTTGGAACAAGAATCAGCACACCATCCACCTGCTGCCCCACTGGAGTTGGGGTCAGGCCCGAAAAGGAAAGGTGACACCCGTGTACTGCTATACCGACTATCCTTCGGGCGAGCTCTTTATCAACGGCAAGAGCCAGGGTAAGGTTACGAAGAATCCCAAGGAGCGTCTGGACCGTTATCGTCTGCGCTGGAATGACGTGAAATATGAGCCAGGCGAACTGAAGGTGGTGGTATATGATACCAATGGCAATGCTGCCGGGGAAAAGATCGTAAAGACTGCCGGCAAACCTGCCGACCTTAAACTGGAGGCTTGGACTGCCAACGAGAACTTACAGGCCAATGGCGATGACCTCGCCTTTGTCACCGTCTCGCTGACAGATGCTGAAGGCACCCTGATTCCACAGGCGGACGACCAACTGACTTTCGAGGTCACAGGTGCAGGCACATTCGAGGCTGTGTGTAATGGTGATGCCACAAGTCTGGAGTCGTTTAAGCAACCAACGATGAAGCTCTTCAGCGGACAACTGGTCGTTGTGGTGCGCAGTGCTCAGAAAGCAGGTACCCTGACACTGAAGGTATCCGACGCCAAGCGTAAACTCTCAAAGACCATAGACATAGCTGTACGCTAACACAAGGGCAAGCATCAGGATCTCAGCCGTGCGATTGATTCGTACGGCTGTTTTCATATCCGCTGTGGTCAGTTCACGCTCATGTTCGCCGATATAAGGCTTCTCAAATAACTCACCGAAATAGTAATGCGGCCCGCCGAAACGACAATCGAGGATACCGGCCAAGGCTGCTTCGGGATACCCGCTATTCGGAGATGCATGGTTTCGGCCATTACGCCACACGAACTTCAGCAAAGGCAGCCTGCCCGATGCCAAGACCATCAACAGAGCCGTCAGACGGGCTGGGATATAATTCGCCACGTCATCGATATGGGCTGCGATACAGCCGAAAGCACGATAACGTTCGGTCTTATAGCCAATCATCGAGTCGAGCGTATTTACCATCTTGTAAGCCAGCATCCCCGGGGTGCCGAGCAACAACAACCAGAACAGCGGGGCTATCACCCCATCGCTCAGATTCTCGGCTAAGGTCTCAAGCGCTGCTGTACGTACCTCCTGGGCAGAGAGTTCCGAGGTGTCGCGCCCAACGATACGCGCTACCTGTGCCCTACCCTCATCAAGACTACGGTCTAAGGCCAGAAACACCGCACGCACCTCACGGATCAAGGTCGTGCCTGCCAGACAATAGAAGATGATTATCGCATCGAGGAGTACGACCATAAGATCAGGCAAAGGCCAAGCTGTCGCCAAACCAATCGATGACAGCAACCACCGCAGGCACCAAGTCAGCACAAAGACGCCCACAATCAGGAAGATGGCTAGCAGGCCACCTTTCAGTTTGCGGTGAGAATCCTTATTCAGGCTGTGCTCACCAAAGGCTATCGCCTTGCCAAACCAGACGATCGGATGTGGCAGACGAGCAGGATCCCCGACACACAAATCGAGCAACCACCCAACGAGCAAGGCAAAGGGATTAGTCATCTGTCAGAATCTGGTATAGCCGTTCCATATCCACATGCTGACGCACATGGGCTGCAAGTTTGTCATACTGTTCTTCCTTGAAGGCCTGCGGGTCTAATGTTTCCACCTGATCCGTGTCCACATAGTCTGAAAGCAAACGATTGATAACCGCAGGATTATCCAAGAAGCCATGAATATAGGTTCCGATACAATGTTCCCCGAAAAGGATCGGTTCATCGGTGTCACTCACACCCTGATGGATCTCGTAACCCTGACAGGTCTGTCCGTCGAACTGGAACGTGACTTGTTTCGTCATCTTCTCAGTGGTTATCGTCGTATGGATCGGCAACAGTCCGAGACCGGGCAGTCGCGTGATACTGCCCTCGAGACCATCGGGATCATCAACCGTCAAGCCCAACATCTGATAACCGCCACAGATGCCAACCACCATCTTACCATTGCGATGGGCCTGTTGGATAGCCTGCGCACAACCGTTGCGACGCAATTCCAACAGATCGTCAAGCGTGGCCTTGGTACCAGGCAGGATGATGATATCCGCTTGTTGCAGATCAGAGGTATTATTGGTATAGAAGAGATTCACACGGGGGTCTCGCTCCAAGGTATCGAAATCGGTGAAGTTGCTGATATGCCTCAACAATACCACCGCCACGTTCACCTTGCCCTCAGCCAACTGGCGACGCTTCTGTTCAAGACTCACCGAGTCCTCTTCCTCGATATGGATATCCTTGTAGTAAGGGACGACGCCCAACACGGGGACTTCACAGATATCCTCCAGCATGCGACGGCCTTTCTCAAAGAGCCGCAGGTCACCACGGAACTTATTGATGATAATACCCTTGATGCGCTGCCGGTCCTCGGGCGATTGGAGGGCAATGCTGCCATAGACGGAGGCAAAGACACCGCCACGATCAATATCGCCCACGAGGATCACATCGGCCTTAGCGTGTTGCGCCATGGGGAGATTCACGAGATCGGTATCCCTGAGATTGATTTCAGAGATGCTCCCCGCTCCTTCGAGCACAATGGGATTATAGTTAGCCGCCAGACGATCGAACGCCTGACACACCTCCTGACGGAAATCTACATGCTGCAAGGGTTCGGGTCCTTCATCCCGCCGCCAATAATCATAGGCATCACGCGTACCGATAGGCTTGCCGTTGAGCACCACCTGCGACGTATGGTCACTCTGGGGTTTCAACAGCAGGGGATTCATATCCGTATGACAGGGAATGCCTGCTGCCTCTGCCTGAACTGCCTGAGCTCTGCCGATCTCCAGTCCCTCGGGCGTGGCGTAAGAGTTCAGCGCCATGTTCTGAGCCTTGAAGGGTGCTGGATGATAGCCATCCTGCAGGAAGATGCGACAGAAGGCTGCGGCAAGGATACTCTTGCCAACATCGCTGCCGGTTCCGGCAAACATCACGGGATGGAGTTTTTTCATAAGTCGCGTCCTGGTTTGAGTTGTGCGGCATCGTCGAAGGTCAGAATCGCATTACAGAGTGTCGCTGCGAGATTGGAACCACCCTTGCGCCCTTCGACGATGATCTTCGGAATCTCACGGAAAGGCTTCACCATGTGCTTCGACTCGCGGACATGAACAAAACCCACGGGAGCAGCGATGATACCCGCAGGATGAGCCTTGCCCTTACGAATCAGGTCGCAGAGTTCCATCAAGGCCGTAGGGGCATTGCCAAAGACGAAGAGTGCATCGGGATGCTCCTCTACGGCGAGACGGATACCAGCCTGGGTACGGGTGATTGGCGTGTCGAGGGTCATCTCTGCCACACGGGGATCCGAGAGATAGCACTTCGCCTCGACACCGAGTCGCTGAAGCGCACCCTTGCGGATACCACTCGTCACCATCGTCACATCGGTGACAATCGTCTTCAGGATGCCGTCCTTCACCTTTTTGTAGAGGGTCTCCACGGCCCCGGCATCGGTATAGAGAATCGACTCCATATCAAAATCGGCTGTGGTGTGAATGGCGTGAAGCAGGGCCCATTTGTGATCCAGGGGATAGTCCTGCCGCTGCAACTCTCGGGAAATCGTGCGGAAAGAATCCATCATAATCTGCTGACCGGGTTTCACTTGTTCCCCGGTTTCCTCCCGGTAATAGCCTCGCGGAGTGATGATCTTATTGCCGGCGATATACGACTGGGAATTGCCAATCAGCACAACGGTAAACATATCCACATCCTCAGGATCAAAGGCACCTAGGGTTGTCACCTTTACCTGCTGCTCCTCGCGACCTGCCTGACGCACATAGCCTACGGGGGTATCAGCGCTCCGTTCCTGCAGGAACAGTTCCTGCAGACGATAGAGTTGCCAGTAGCGCCCATGCGACTTCGGATTATAGACAGCCGTCACGAAATCGGCCATCGCTGCGGCCTTGATACGACGCTCTATCACCTCCCACGGTGTCATCAGATCGCTCAGCGAGATCACACACAGATCATGCCCGATTGGTGCCCCCAACAACGAGGCGGCTTTCTGGAACGCCGAGATGCCCGGCAGCGCCACAATCTCAACCTCAGACTTTATCTCGGGGCCTGGCCCCAGCATCAAGTTTTTGGTTTCGGGGCCTGACCCCAGAGGCAAGTTTTGCATCTCGTAGATCAGGGGAGCCATGCCGTAAATGCCGGCATCACCGGAAGAGATGACGACTACGGTCTTGTCCTGTTGCGCAAGGGAGAACGCCAGTTCGGCACGTTCCCGTTCTTTCTTCATGCCCGTATCGATGCATTCGCACCCTTCAGGGACATAAGGTTCGATAAACTGGAAATAATACTTATACCCCACGATGGCATCTGCCTGACGTACTGCCTCGAGTACGGCGGGGGTGATGTCTTCCTTGCTGCCAGGTCCGATGCCTGCTACGATTATTTTTCCCATATTGCCTACAAAGATAGCACAATTCTCTTAAACCACCAAATTATTAGTATTTAAACCTCACTTTCAGCCCCACCACGAGCATGCGGCCTGGCGAATAGAGGGCATACTTACGCTGTGAAGAGTCGATACGACGGTCAACCTTGTCGAGGAGATTATCCACACCGATGCTGGGTTCGAGGAAAGCCCACTTAGCCACATCGAAGGAATGGGTGGTATGCAGGTTCCAGATGCCGAATCCCGGGGCATCCTCATAGCCCGGATAATAGGTCTTCGACTGCAGACGACCGTTAAGGTTCACGTTCAGCCCGTATTTTCCCCAGACGTGGTGATAGTTGGCTGCGATAGTCGCTGCATGACGCATACTGCGCTCCAGTGGCGACCACATTCCCTCCGCTGACGCTTCGCCTACCCGTTGCCTTTCACCACTCTTACTGCGGGCATAGGTATAGACATAGTTCGTTGAGAGATTGAAACCCGCAAAGAGATTGGCGGATACATTCACCTGCACACCCTTTACATCACCCTTGTCGCTGTTCTGATAGAGGGCATACTGCTCGAGCTTGGCAGCCTCGTCATCCGTCATCTCGGGGAACTCCTTGCGGAGCATCGCCAACGAGGCATCCGTCACCTTCACGTTCTGTTTCACCACCATGTCGTTGATACGGTTCAGGAAACCTGTCACGCTCACGGCAATCACCTCGTCGCGGTATTCTGCATTCAGCGAGAAATAGTTGCTCTTCTCGGGCTTCAGATCCTGATTGCCGAAACTGATCTGCGCCTTACCACGATTCACGGAGAAATAATGATAGTAGAGTTCATCAAGACCAGGGGCACGGAAGCCTGCCGAATAGGTAGCACGGAAACGGAAATTACCCGGGGCATACATCAGCGTGGCCTTCGGCGTCAGATGGTTCTTGAATGTCTCGTGATGCGTCAGGCGCAGTCCTACGGTAGCCGTAAAATCTTTGAGGAACTTCTGTTCGTGCTGGGCATAGGCCGCCAGACTGTAAACATGCTCATTGATATCACCCGAGGTTGCGGTCAGATAATCCTTCCGCCAGTCGGCCCCGAAGATGGTCGTAGCGTCTTTCAAGAGTCCGAGAATGGCCTTCACCTCACCGTCCATCATGCGCTGTTTCTTCGACTGCACATAGTCGCCCACGGCATTGCTCTTCGTAGCCACATCGTACTCCTTGCCATAGCGGAAACGGTCAACGGTGAAATTCGCCTGAAGCGAGTTCTTTGCCGTGAACTTATAGATACCGCCGATGTTCCAGCGGAAACCTTTATAGCGCATTTCGTAGTCGGTACCGCCCGTGATGTCCGAACGCGTCTCCGGTCGGTCCGTCTTCTTATATGAATAGTCTAGTCCCGCATTCAGCGCCAGATGCTGATTCGGGGCATAGGTGAATTTCTGTCCGATGATGTCAGCGCGATAACCCGTAAACAGCGGGGCTATCGTCCGCTGGGTCTCTGTATCCGAGCCCTTCACGTATTCCAGGTCATTGTTCTGATAACTGTCGGCCTGGTCGTGGGAATATGAGGTATAGGAGCCAAAGCCGTTCTTGAAGATATCGAGTGTGACATTCTCCGTCAGCTGTCCCTTGCCTGATACGCGGGTATCACTCGTCACACCGATGAGCTGCTGCGTGGGCTGATCGGTGATGATATTGATCACACCCGCGATGGCATCCGAGCCATAGAGCGAAGAGGCAGCCCCGTCGAGCACCTCGATACGTTTTACACGCGACATGTTGATGCGGTTCAGGTCGACATTGTTCGAGATGTCGCCATTGAGTTTCTGACCGTTGATCAGGACAAGAATATACTTATTGCCCAGCCCATTGAGACGAAGGAAAGTACCCATCGAACTTGGCGCCATCGATGCCTGCGGCATCATGCGGATGAGTGCCCCGTCGAAGGTACTGATACCCTGTTCACGGATCTCCTGACTACTGAGCACATGAACAGGGGTAGCGGTGCTTTTCAGACGCTGGTGGTGACCAGAACCAGTCACAACCACCGGGTTCAGATTATATGTACGACTTACAGTGGAACTGTCGATTCGCTCCATCTGGTGAATTTGCGAGAAAGCAGCGCTCTCCGAGAAGAGCGCTGCCGTCAATAAAATAAGTGTTTTATTCATTTGATATTAAAAGAGAGTCTGATTATTCCTCAGGATTCTTTGAGTGATAGTAGTCGAGCGGCTCACCGTCGATGGCATCCTGCGTGTGGTTCATCCATACCTGACGAACGGTAGGCAGTTCAAGCAGACCGAAGGGAAGCATCGTGTCATCGTTGCACTCATAGCCCAGGTGCTGGAAGTACATCTTCCAAGAGGTATCTTCTACCTCACCCTCCTCATTCGGCGTGAACTTTTCACCATCCCAGTTCTCGTCATCATCACCTGCCATATCGTTGTGACCATGATCACCATCGATTGACATCAACGGGTGGCAATATACCTTACCGCTGGTGATACCGGCAGCAGTCATACGAGCCCAGACGTTGGTCTTGAAGTTACCCATCATATCCACGGTTCCTACGAAATAGTTCTTGCTGTAGGTCTGGAGAGCCTCTTCAAGCTGGGTATAGCGCACATTGGCCTTATAGGTGTCGTAAGAGTCGGGGTTACCATGACCCATGAAGGCAACCACACCCTCAGCTGCTTCGTCGCTGTAAAGTGCGTTCAGCTCCTTGGCCACCAGGGCAACGTCCTCCTCGGCATCTTGCAACAGGGGCACACCGAGCTTGACTGATACATTTGCCAGATAGTCATCGTCGAGGTCGCCATTGGCATTGTTGGCGAAGTCCTTGATGTAGTTGATCACACGGGTGTACTCCTCACCGGGGATCACCTGCAGCGACTGAACCACGATTTCATCATACTGCACGCCTCCAGCAGCAAAGGCATTGAGCCAGAAGGGAGGTGCATAGTAGAAACGGGGATCTGTGTTCTCACCGGCAGCTGCACGGTTGATACAGATGGCTGAAGAATAGCTCAGGAACACGTCGTAGTCGCCGAAGGCTGCCTTGTAGGCATCGATAGTTGTGTCGAAAGCATCGTAAGCCTGATCCCATGTAGAACCGAAGGCTACGAGCAGGATGGCCTTGTCGTGCTTCTTCTGAGACAACACGTCGGCAGTAACGATCGACTGGTATTTAGCCCAGTTGCTCTCGTCGATAACGGTCACCGTGTCTGTCTTCTCGACAATCTTTTCGACTTCCTTCTCGACAATCTTCTCGACAGGAACTTCCTTGATCACTTCCTTTTCTTTCTCGCAGGAGGAAAGACCTGCGGTGAGGCATACGGCTGCGAATGCCATCACCAGATGCTTAATCTGTTTCATTTTCATTTGATTTAAATTGGGACTTATTGTTAGTAAATCTTAGTTTCTTACCTTGGCTGAAACGGATGGTCAGCGTACCGTAGATGGTACGCCCCGGGGTGGTGGTTCCCAGGTGCAGACCGTGATAGGTACGATCCACATAGTCGAAGATATTATCGATGCCCGCCTCCAGACGGAAGAGCCATTTCTTGCTCACGGGGAACTCATGGTTGGTGGCGATACGCCATATCTGATAACCCTTACCGTCGCCATCGATCTGATAGTAGCGCTTGCTCGACATACGGCCATACAGGCCTGCCCCCAGATGATAGGCCTTCGACACATCGTGGTTCCAAGTGGCAAACCAACTGCCCTTATGATGAGCCATACCGTCGATAACCACATCCACCAGTCTGTCGTGGGTCGCATCGTATTTCTTGGCATCGGTATCCAAATAACTGTAACTGCCCCCCAGCATCCACTCACGGTTCAGACGGAAGCGTACTGACACATCGACACCCTTGGTCTTGGCCGACTCCAGATTCTTATACTGGCGGGTCTTCATCGGATCGTAGGTAGCGATATACTCGGCCGGAGCCTGTGTATTGGGGATGGTCACGAGGGTGATCATGTTGTCCACATGGTTCAGATAGCCTGTCACCGTCACGTTCAGCCCCTCCCAGTTATACTCGCCACTCACGGCATAGTAGTTGGAGGTCTGAGGCTTCAGGTCTTCATTGCCCAGATACAGATAGGTGCCGCCCATATACTTCACGTAGCGGTAATGCTGCTCCTTGGGCGTTGGAGTTTTAAAACCCTGACTCCACGTAGCCCTCAACCGGATGTTCTCGCCGATGGAGAGCATGCCCGAGATCTTCGGTGTCAGCCGGAAGCCGAACTGTCCGTTATGGTTCAGGCGCAGACCGCCCGTGATATTGGCAGAGAGCCTGGAACTCAGCGCATGGCTGAACTCATCCTGGATGTAGGCAGCCTCCGTATGGTCTGTGGCCTTACCCGCCTCCACACGCATCGGAGCCTTCAGATAGTCATAGCGCCACTCCAGTCCGCCACTCAGCCTATTGTTGTAAGGCAACGAGAAGACACCCTTCAGATGGGCCATCATGCGGCGCTGGTCGCTCTGCAGCACTTCGTCGTCGCGGAAGTAGGGATAATAGGTGGTAAAGTTACCATGCTGATCCAGCCCGTCGCCCATCGCCCACTCTGCCGTATAATAATAATAGTACGCATGACGGTCCCAGTTCACGTCGAGTGTCACCTGGTCGGTCTTATTCAGTTTCCAGATACCGCCACCCGCCAGACTCTGGTTACGGTACATCAGATCATAGAACTTCATGTCGATGGGGTACTTGCCACTGGGGCGGTAGATACGCTTCCAATAGGTGCTGCCCTCGGCATAGAGCTCCAGATTCTTCAGCACATCGTAAGTCAGACGTTCCGACACCTGCCAGTTCGTATGACGGTTCACGGTCTTGTTCTGCGAGTCTTCTATCAGATGCTCCGTCCTGCTGGGATCCTCGGTGGCTGTATTCTGCCAGCCATCAGAGTGCTGCAACTGGAAGTTCGTATAGCTTCTGAGTTTCCCGATGGCAAAGCCCAGCCCGTCGTGCTGGCGGATATCGCCATAGCTGCCCACACGGGTGGTATTCTCCACCAACAGGCCTTCGTTGTGCTTCTTCGTGATGATATTGATCACACCCGCGATGGCATCAGAGCCATAGAGGGCACTCGAAGCGCTCTTCACGATCTCGATCTTCTCGATGTTCTGGGGATCGATCAGCGACAGGTCGTTCTGTCCGCCCACATCGCCGTGGATGCGCTTGCCGTCGATCAATACCAGGATATAGTCGTTGCCCAGACCATTGAGCTGCATCTGCGAGCCCATATCGTCCTCGCTGAAGGAGAACGAGGCTGTCAGGCCTGCAAGGATATCCTCCAGACTCCGTCCGCCATAGTTCTTCAGCATCTTGCTGGTGATCACCTCTGTCTGCACAGGGGCATTCTTCAGCAGGTGCTGGGTGCCGGTACCCGTCACAACGACTTCTTGCAGACTGTCCTGACGCCAGATACCATTCTGGGCATAAGTGCCGACAGCCAGCAGCCAGAGGCTAATAGCCAGTTTCTGTCTACGTTTCATCTAATTGTCTTAATTTCCGCCACGTCTGTTCCTGAACGGGCTTTTCACTTGTCTATGACAGGGCTTCTGACGCCAGGCGTCGCGCCCTCCCTTGTCTCGGCAGGTCTTCTGACTTTCCTCAGTCTGCTTTACCTTCCCGACCCCATGGCCAGTGGCGTTATACAAGCAGACCTCTTAAACGAGGATTACAGCTGCAGGCACAGTTCCGGACTCTCACCGGATTCCCTTACATCAGGCGGCATCGGCCACCAGATTGCCTTAATTCGGCGGCAAAGATACAACTTTTTTTAATAGATGATGCATATTTCATGGATTTTTTTTAATTTTGCACCACAAAACCGATGATAATGACACCTAAAACAGCATTTCTCATCGCAGCTCCTACGAGCGGCTCCGGCAAGACGACGATTGCCAGAGGCCTGATGGCCTTGCTCTCAGCGAAGGGCTATCAGGTGCAGCCTTTCAAGTGCGGCCCCGACTATATCGACACCAAGTTCCATGCGGCTGTCTGTGGGCGCCCCAGCATCAACCTCGACACCTTTATGGCCACACCCGAACATGTGCGCGAACTCTTCGCCCACTATGGCTCAGAGGCCGACGTCTGTATCGTGGAAGGCATGATGGGACTCTTCGACGGCTACGACCGCGAACGAGGTTCTGCCTACGAGATTGCCCGTATACTCGACATCCCCGTCATCCTCGTGGTGGATGCCAAGTCGGCAGCCTACTCGACGGCAGCTCTGCTCTCGGGCTTTGTCAACTTCCGAAAGGATATCCGCATAGCGGGCGTCATATTTAATAAGGTGGGGTCTCCCCGTCATTTCCAGATGCTGCAACAGGTGTGCGACGATCTGCAGATCGCGTGTCTCGGCTATCTGCCCAAGAACCCAGCCCTCGAACAAGGCTCCCGCTACCTCGGCCTCGATTTCTCGGAACAGCCCGAGACCCAACAGCTGATTCAGCAACTAGAAGCTCACGTCGATTGGGAGTTTTTTATTAGGCACGGATTCCACGGCTCTCTTCGAGAGTCACGGTCTTTATTTCAATCCGCTGACAATAAAAGCCGCGAAAAGACAATCATCGCCCGCAACGCCGAGTCGTTCTCCTTCATCTATCAGGAAGTCATCGACCAGTTCGGACACGTCACATTCTTCGACCCCGAGACCGAAGTACCCGATTTCGAGGACACCGATCTGCTCTACCTCCCCGGCGGCTATCCCGAGAAACACCTCGACGCGCTGGTGCAGAATGAAGCCTGCCGCCAAGCCATCAAGTCGTTTGCCGAAGAAGGCGGCAGAATCGTGGCCGAGTGTGGCGGCATGATGTACCTCTGTCGCGAGATCCTTACCGACGAGGGCAACTACCCCATGTGCGGCGTGCTCCCCTATGCCATCACCGCCCGCAAGGCTGACCGCAGACTATCCCTCGGCTATCGGCAGTTCACACTCGACGGCCAGACGTATCGCGGCCATGAGTTCCACTATACGCAGTTCCTGGGCGAAGTGCCGCAGTCTGTCACCCAAGTCTACAATGCCAAAGGCGAGCCCGTACCGACACCCGTTTTCCGCCACCATAACGTATTGGCGAGCTACACTCACCTCTATCAAATCCCAACGTGCCTATGAAGTTCTACGTCATCGGAATCACAGACCATCCGCAGCCATTCTTCCCCCCAGAGGTGTTGGAGGTTATCCGTCAGGGCAAAGTCTTCTCCGGCGGCAAGCGCCACCACGAGATAGTAGCCCCGCTGCTTCCACCCGATGCCCAGTGGATTGACATCACCGTCCCCCTCGATGCCGTCTTCGATCAGTACGTTGCCCTATCCTCCACCATTACCGTTTTCGCCAGTGGCGACCCCTTGTTCTTCGGCTTCGCCAACACGATCAAGCGCAAGATGCCCGAGGCAGAGATCGTGGTCTACCCCACCTTCAACTCCCTGCAGATGCTGGCCCACCGACTGGTGATGCCCTACCACGATATGCGCATCGTATCGCTTACAGGCCGCCCGTGGCCCGCATTCGACTGCGCCCTCATCGAAGGAGCCACGAAAATCGGCGTCCTCACAGACCGCGAACATACCCCCGCCGCCATCGCCCAGCGCATGCTCGACTACGGCTATACCGACTATCAGCTGTCCGTAGGCGAACACCTTGGCAATCCGTCGCTCGAGAAGGTCACCACCCTCTCCCTCGAAGAAGCCACTCACCGCGACTTCTCCATGCCCAACTGCATGATTTTGGCATGCCTAAAGGATATTACTCAGCGCCAGAAGAGATCTTTCGGCATTCCCGACAGCGCGTTCGCTTTACTCGACGGCCGCGAGAAGATGATTACCAAGATGCCCATCCGCCTGTTGACCCTCCAAGCCCTCGAACTGGCTTCCAGACAGGTGTTCTGGGACATCGGTTTCTGCACGGGCAGCGTCTCCATCGAGGCCCGTCTGCAGTTCCCTCATCTGCAGATATGCAGTTTCGAGATCCGACCTGAGTGCGAGGCCATCATCCAGGAGAACACCCGTCGCTTCGGTGCCCCGGGCATCGACATCCACATCGGCGATTTTCTCCAGACCGACATCACAACGCTCCCCCGTCCCGATGCCGTCTTCATCGGCGGTCACGGCGGTCATCTGAAAGAAATCATCGCGAAGGTACTGACCGTCTTAGCACCTGATGGCGTCATCGTATTCAACAGCGTCACTTCACCAGTCGTATCCAAGATGACAGATCGTCCTGGAAGTCGCCAGCTATGGGATGAAGCCTGCGCCGCCCTCGGACTCGCGCAAGAGCCACCCCTCAAAATACAACTTAATGCCTACAACCCCATAGACATTTTAAAATGTATACATTTAAAAATGTAGAAATATGACACAAAAGATAGCCATTATCCAGATTAGCAAGGAGGGCGAGGAAAATGCCACCATCCTCCAACGCCAACTGAAAGCCAAAGTGATTCAGCGCACGGAAGTGGGCAAACAGTGGAAGAAGTTCGACGCCTTTATCTTCATCGGGGCCATGGGCATCTGCGTCAGGACCATCGCTCCTTACATCAACGACAAGCACGAGGATCCCGCCGTCGTCTGCATCGACAGCCTCGGCCTCAACGTCATCTCCGTCCTCAGCGGACATATCGGCGGTGCCAACGACCTCGCCCGTGAGGTGGCTGCCCTGACAGGCGCCCGGGAGGTCATCACCACCCAGAGCGACAATGCCGGACTCTGGGCACTCGACACGTTTGCCGAGCGGTTCAACTGGGCCATTGCCAGCGACGATGACATGAACAAATGCATCTATGCCTTCGTCAATCGCCAGCCTACAGCCCTGCTGATGGAGATCTGCGACGAGGGTACCGACTATCTGGAGAAGACATTGCCCGACCACGTGACGGTCGTCAAGAGCCTCGAAGAGGTAGATCCCAAGAAGTTCAAGCTGGTGATCCTGGTGACACCCTACAATCTCTGTACACCCTACGGCGTGCTCGAGCTTCATTTCGTACCCATGATAGCCTCCTTAGGCTTCGGACTCGCCAGCCATCCCGATGACTACGAGGACATCTACGACGAGATCGACGAGGCCATGAGCCAGATAGGCGTACTGCCCTGCTACAAGCGCTATTGCACCATCGACGTGAAACAGGACGAAGAGTTCTGCGCGATGCTTGTCGACGACCTGGGCGAAGAACTGGTATTCTACACCGCTGAGCAACTCGCCAAGGTCGAAGTGCCTAATCCCAGCAAGACCGTCCAGAAGCACGTGGGCACCCCCTCTGTCTGTGAGGCAGCCGCCATCCTCGGAGCAAACAATGGCAAACTGATTGTCCCCAAGGTGAAAGGCAGGAACTGGACCGCTGCCCTCGCCATCGACTATAAGTATCTGCGCGATGAGCGGGAGAAAGGCGAGTCGGGCTCGGAAAAACACGGCCACATCGAGATTGTAGGCGCAGGCCCCGGCGACCCCGACCTGATCAGCGTCAGAGGCCGCAAAATGCTCGAAAGAGCCGATCTGATCCTCTACGCTGGTTCGCTGGTGCCCAAGGCGCTCACCGAGTGCCACAAGCCTGGCGCCGTCGTACGCTCTTCGGCCGATATGGCACTCGAGGAGCAATGCGAATTGATGAAAAGATTCTACGACAAGGGCAAATACATCGTACGCCTGCACACCGGCGACCCCTGCATCTTCGGAGCCATTCAGGAGCAGATGGCCTTCTTCGACCAGCAAGGCATGCACTATCACATCACCCCCGGCATCTCCAGCTTCCTCGCTGCTGCCGCCGAACTGCAGAGCCAGTTCACCATCCCCGAGCGCACCCAGACCATCATCCTCACCCGCGGCGAAGGGCGCACACCCATGCCCGAGAAGGAACAGCTCCACCTGCTCGCCAAGAGCCAGAGCACCATGTGCATCTTCCTCTCTGCCGCCATCGTCGACGATGTGCAGCGCGAACTCCTCGAGGAATATCCCGAGGATACCCCCGTGGCAGCCTGCTACCATCTCACGTGGCCCGACCAGAAGATCTATCGCGGCAAACTCAAGGATCTGGCCAGGATTGTCCACGACAACAAACTCACGCTGACCACCATGCTCGTCGTGGGCGAAGCCATCGACAACCGCGAGGGTCTCTCCGAGCTCTACAACAGGCACTTCACCCACCTCTTCCGTCAAGGCGACGACAACAAGGCATCATGATACTGGTATTCGGCGGAACCACGGAAGGCCGCAAGGCCGCAGAAGTGCTCGAAGAGGCAGGCTCGCCCTATTTCTACAGCACGAAGACGGGCGAGCAAGACCTCACCCTGCAACATGGCCGACGCATCGACGGAGCGCTCGATGCCGAAGCCATGCAAGCCTTCTGCCGTGCCCGCGACATCCGCCTCATCGTCGATGCAGCCCACCCCTTCGCTGCCCGACTCCACCAGACCATCTTCAACGTAGCCGCCGAATGCCGGATTCCCGTCATCCGCTACGAACGCATCTATCCCGAGCGAGACCACAGCCTGGAATGGCTCGATGACTACAGGCAGATACCGCGCGACATCCATTCGCTCCTCGCCACAACAGGCGTGCAGAGCATCGCCCGACTGAAACCGCTCGAGGCTACAGGCATGAAGATCTACTATCGCATCCTGCCCCGCGAATCGTCCGTCGCCTTGGCCAGACAGCAGGGCGCCAGCGACGACCAGCTGTGCTACTATCACGACGGTACCACCATCGAAATCGAGGCCGACGCCATCCTGCTCAAGGAGAGCGGCCTTTCAGGCGGATTCCCCGAAAAGGTAGCCGCCGCCAAGGCCAGAGGCATGCGCATCCTGGTGCTGAAACGCCCGGAGCCGCTTCCCTGCCACAGCATCGTCAACGGCCCCTACGGATTGCGCCGCGCAGTAGAGCATCTGCTGCCCGACTTCTATCCCCTCCACAGCGGCCTCACCACCGGCACCTGTGCCACAGCCGCCACCATCGCCGCCACCCTCCAGCACCGCCAAAGCGCTTCGCTTCCAAAAGAAGTCCCCGTGATACTGCCCAATGGCGAAACCATTCACGTGCCCGTAACCTACGGCCCCGGCTACGCCGCCTGCCGGAAAGAGTCAGGCGACGACCCCGACGTCACCAACGGCATCGAGATCCGCGCTACGGTATCACCCGCCGATCACCTGGAGATCCTCGGAGGCGAAGGCGTCGGCACCATCACCCTCCCCGGCTTCGACTATCCCCCAGGCTCCCCAGCCATCAACAAAGCCCCGCGCGAGATGATCCGCCAGAACCTCCAAGCCCTGGGAAACGCCTCATTCCAAGTGACGATTTCCGTACCCGACGGCGCAGAGATTGCCCGCCGCACCTTCAACCCCCGTCTCGGCATCGAGGGCGGCATCTCCATCATCGGCGTCTCCGGCATTGTCAAACCCTTCTCCGAAGAAGCCTTCATCGACTCCATCCGCAAGTGCGTCACCATCGCCCTCGCCTCAGGCACCGACCGCATCGTCATCAACAGCGGCGGCAAGAGCGAACGCTTCGTCAAGGCCCTCTACCCCGACCTGCCCCAACAAGCCTTCGTGGAATACGGCAACTACATCGGCGAAACCCTCAAGATCATCGCCGAACAAAGCACCATCGACGTCACCCTCGGCGTGATGCTCGGCAAGGCTGTCAAACTCGCCGCAGGCCATCTCGACACCCACAGCCGACGCGCCACGATGGACAAGACCTTCGTCGCCCAGCTGCTCGCCGAGTCAGGCATCACCCTCGACATCAGCTCCATCACGCTCGCCAAGGAACTCTGGCAGCTGATCCCCTCCCCTCAACTCCCCGTCTTCGCCAAGACCATCATCCGCCATTGCCAGACCCATTGCGCCCCCCTCCTCCGCAATGCCCGTCTCTCGATCCTCCTCATCGACGACGACGGAAACATCTACGCGTAAAAATCGCTTATACCTATAAAATTAGCGTACAATTTGCATAATTGTGACATTTTTTGAAAATAGTACGTTTTTTATTTGGAGTTTAGTACTAAAATTAGTACCTTTGCACCCAAAAGAACAATATGGGATCAAAAGACAAATTGGTAGAACGTTTCAAGAAGAAGCCCAAGGACTTTACATATGAAGAAACCATTACGCTTTTGGCGCACTTTGGATATGAAGTTCATAATAAGGGGACAACTTCAGGCTCTCGTGTTAGATTTAAGAATGAAACAACAGGTGTTTATATCGATATTCATCGCCCCCATCCAGGCAGTATCATGAAAGAATGGATGATTAAGGTGATATATCTGCACCTCAAGGAACATGGTCACATTAAATAATTTGAGATATGGATTTTTTGGAGTATAAGGGCTATAAGGGTAGCGTAGAATATAGCAAGGAGGACAATTGTCTGTTTGGAAAAGTACAGGGAATGAGCAAAGCGTTGATTCTCTATGAGGGGCAGACGCTCGATGAGTTAAGAAAGGACTTTGAAGAAGGGATTGATAGTTACATCGAGGGCTGTAAGGCAGACGGTATAGAGCCTGCCAAGCCCTATAGCGGAAAACTAAATCTTAGAATGTCGTCAGAATTACATTCAAAGCTTGCAGCATTTGTAGCTGCTACAGGCATGACCATTAATGATTTCATCAACAAAGCCATCAAGAACGAACTGAAGAAAGTTGCAGCATTATAATGATATTTATCTAGTTCTTCATTGAACTTTGCATGTACAGTCTGGGCCGTCTGACTGAAGAACTCCACCAAATGCTGCTCGACGGCTACTCCACCTCCGACTTTGCGCGTCGCCACCGTCTCACCCCCAAACAGATGGACCGCCTCTTCACGATGATTCGTGAGGAAGCGGTCTCATCCATCCCCCAAGCCGCCTAACTGGATAAGCGGCCCTTGTACGTCCGTTACGTCTGAATTAGGAGTCTGAATACCACAAAAAGCAAAAATAAAACACCACAAAAAGCAAAAACAATTTGGTTGTTTCGATTTTTATTCGTACCTTTGCGGCGATATTTAAACTCTTTATTGTATGGGATATCTGAAACGAACAGCCGATGCGGTTCTTGCCCAGCATCTTGAAGCCTTTGGGAGTCTGGGGAGTCAAATGGTAAGATCTCGCTGATAGAACTGTTCAACAATCCTAATCTGGATATCGACGGCATTGAGTCTGACCTTTCGGTTGAAGAACTGGTTTTCTGCGGATGTCGTGGAGGATGGCCTGTAACAGTTAATATCAATAGTGACAAGGCAAAACTTCTGGTTGCTCGCAATTATGTAAAGACCGTGTGCGCTGAGGATATCAGCCGAGTGGACGGTGTTTCGCGCGATGAGCTGCTGACACGAATGATTATCGGTGTGGATTGCAGTGCAAGCATCTCTAAGGACGATCTCAAGAACTTCTACTCCACCATCAACCGCTTCTTCCAATACGGTATAAAGCAGATTGATGTCGTGCAGTTCGACACACAACTGGGCGAAGTGCAGACCCTGGTCAAGGCGTCGGAGAACATCAAGGTCACCGGCCGTGGCGGCACCTGTTTCCAGCCCTTCATCGACTTCGTGGCCAAGCATCCCGAATACGACGGTGCCCTCATCTATACCGACGGTTATGCAGCAAAGCCGAAGATCCCCGCCGACATGCACACCCCGCTTTGCTGGGTACTCCGCTCAGAGAAAGAACTGAAAGAACACGAAGACTGGATGTGCCAAAGCGGCAGAGTATGCGTCATCGAGAATACCAGCTAGCTGGTATTTCATAAAACATACCGAGTTATGCTATCCAATCTTCAATTATAAGACCATCGATATGACTGAAGTGCTTAACATTGTGTGTCACAATGGTCAAGTCTGCAGCCTTAGCAGCACAACCGATGAGCAAGTCAAAATCCTCAATGGGCTTGCCTGCATTCCATAACGCTACCCTTTCTTTGGCGAAGGTCTCCAAGCACTCTTCAAAAGGCAGGACATTCATTTCCTCTATGAAAGCGTGCGTCTGTTTCAAGTTCTCTTCAACACGATTGCTTTTGTATGCTCCAAAGAGTAGTTCAGCGACAACAATCTGGGAAATGAAACACTTATCTTTTCCAACCTTTTCCATTCTGTCAGCTACCTCGCGGTTACCCCTGAAGATAGCTACACAGGTACTTGTATCAAGAAGGTAGCCTTTCATAAATCGATATCAATATTGTTTGTAGACCTGGCACTGCGAATGTCATTGACAATCTCATCTGCAGTACGATCATCCTCCCAGGCACCCACAAAACGTGTTGCCCATCCCGCATCATCCTTTGCCTTTTTCGCAGGAGCGAGTCCCTTCACATACTTAAGCACCTTGGCCAATAACGTTTCATCATTGGCTATCTCGCCCATGGCGCGGTATATCTCCGCATTCAGTTCTAATGCTGTCATAATTGCTTCTTTTTACTACCGGTCGCAAAGATACGATTTATATTTTAAACTGCAAAAAATTTGAGCACTTTTTGTAGTTTAAACAGCAAAAAACGTTTTATATTTGCTGATGACAAGGGTATTAAAACAGTTCTTCGACCTCCTGAGGCGAAGGTTCCTTCCGTTCCTGTGAAGTGGCAGCATGTCGTCGGTGAAATATACTGCCTTCACTAAATCAAATACTTCTTCACTCATTTTTTCAGTTATTCACAATAAATTTGACATTAGTACGTTTATAAGTTCGGTGTGAGATGTCTTCTTATGTCCAAAAATGTGATATTCTATCTTAAAAAATATCTAAAAATGTGATTTTTCATCCTATAAACTATCCGAAAATGTGATTTTTTGCTCAAATTTATGGTCGAAAATGTGATTTTTAAATATTTCGGAATAAAATAAGGGCCGCTTCTCTCATCATGATCAGTGAGAAAGCGGCCCTTAAATGTACGTTACGTCTGAATGAACATCACCTTACGGCGATTATCCTTCGGCCTTACGGCGAAATGTACCCAATACGTCCCCTTCTTCGAACGCTCGATCAGAATTTCATCGAAATCCCAATTCGACTCATCAGCGATATCCATCAGCACACAGGCATACCGGATAGCTTCCTGTATCCCATACGTATGGATATCTACCGCACAACCAGTCAAGTGATTGCTCGTAGGACTGCCCCCTACCCGTTTATTCACTTCTGCACTCCTGAACCCGCTATTGATTATAATAGGTTCCACGTTCTTCGACTCGTCGTAATCCTCATAATAAGTCAGCACATATCTCCTATTATAATTATACCTGAGTTCCTCAAGCCATTTGCAGACCCTCTTCAAGTTCTCAATGGCCACATGACTCGGAATGTTCTTATCCGCTGTTTTCACACTCGTCACCGTTAACTCCCCGAGCGTGAAGTGAGGCGATAAGTGAACGCCATTGAGCTCGCTCAAATGGCTGAGCGCAGCCTCACTCGGCGAAGCCAAATGCTCGCTGAGTTTGATGTTCTTGTTAATTTCTACGTTTTTCATTTTTCATTTCAATTTTAAATTTGGCACTATGGCATTATGGCACTATACTCAAACGATGATGCTTCCAGTCTTTCGATACAGGGTCTTGCCAGATCCTGACTTTCTGCTGTCACTAACTTTCTCTATCAGATGATCATCCAGGAGCCTTCTGGTCTTACTGTGAACAGCACCATCTGTAGCAAGATTGAAGCAACGCATCACGTCTTCAGGAGTGAATTCATCAGGCAGACGGTTGAAAGCCTCGACAGTCCTGGGCTGACGCTTCACATTCACAGAGGCCTCGCGATTCTTATTGTCGAAATAAGTCTCGGCCATCGCCCCGAAATAGTGACGCTGGCAGGCGTACTGGATGTTGACGATCAGCTCGGATAGTTTCCAGTCGACCTCGTCGGTCTCGAATTCGCCGCACCAGTATTCTCCATCCTGATGGAGCTTATCCCAGTGGCGCATCACGATAAAAGGAGCTGCGAAATTCAACCCGTGATAGGAGCAACGTTTCAACAACATCTCGTCGGCTTTCGAATTATTGTCCTTGGCATCAGCCATACGCCTTGCCGTCCAGTCATAGAGTTCATCGACCAGCTTCTCAACCGTGAGTTCACCCTTCATCTTGTCCAGTTTGTAAGCCCAATCCTTCAGGCGGTTGTCGCTCTCGTAATCTACCCGAGTCTCACGATCCATCATCTCGAAGTTCGTGGCTGGCAGAGGGATGCAAGAGAGGCGCGTTGCCAATCCAGAGCCGAAGTTCTGCTCGTTCACCTTCTTCTTCAGAGCATTGGGCGTTCCTGTGTAGATATAGTTCCAGGTCACCACGAAATCCTGAAGGATCGAGTCGATGTTCGAATAAGCCTGGCCGTCTTCCTCATTGTGAAAAGCTTTCAGTTCGAGACTCTGCTTGTCGATCCAGCTTCCGCCTTTCTGAACGGTCACAGTGTTATCCAATTCAGTATCAAAGGTCAGCATGTGAAGCTGCATCTCTACTCCATCAACCACCTCGACGGCATTCACCATATCCTGAATGAACTGGGCATTCGAGGTACGGGCTGGGTGAATTCTCACGACCACCTTCGGCTTCTTAGGCTTCTCCTTGTTGGCGCCCTTGGTCTTCATCTCCTCGCGATAGGCATTGATGGCTTCCTTGCCCTTCTTATCTGCATCAACGATAGGAGCCGTCAGCAACTTGTAAAGTCGGGTGGCGAATGACTTTCCGCTTGCAGGATCACCAATAATTAAGGTGGAATTGTTCAATCTGCGGAGCTCTTCAGGGCGATGGTAGAATCGATAGGTACAACGCGTCATCAGCGTCATCAGGAAACCACCACCTACAAACAATGCTGCCGGATACTGGTTCTTCTTCAGCCCCTTGCAGATATCCTTCAGGATGGGGAAATCCCCGAACATCCCTTCAATCTCCGCGCCCCACTCCAGAAGCCGCGCCCCAATCTCTTCTCCCCTCCCTTTGGAGGGGTCGGGGGAGGCTTTTACAATCTCCTGATACGTCTTCCCACAGACTTTCTGCACAGCCTCCAGCATCACTTTCGAGGGCAGACTGCTTGCATACTTCTTCTCCTTTTGAGCGACACAATCAGCAGCTGAGTCGACAGTCTGCCCGACATCCTCATTACGTTCATCGATGATTTCCTGAACCCACGGCTGGCTCTTAACTATTTGTAGAACCTGCCCTTTGTCGCCGTCGAGCATGAGCAGCAGATCCGTTGCCAACTTAAGCGACTCCGTATGTCGGTTTGAGTCTTCCTTGCATGGAATCTTCTCGCTATAGCGCGCATTGATAATTTCCTGTATCTCATAGCCACGCCATTTTAACGGATCACCCACTGACTGAGCATCCACTTGCCCGACAGCCTTAGTCCCTTGTCCAACAGACTTACTGGCTTTAGTGCCAGTCTGAGTGCTACTACTATTCCCAGCCCGATACTCAGGCTCATACTTTTGAATAAATTCTTCATCTGCTTCATCTGCATACATTTGTGTTAAATCGTCATACAAAAAATTCTCTGTTGAGGTGAGGAAATACCCACGGCTGGCATCCTTACAGCTAGCATCAGGTTCTACTCCCAACTTCTCACACATCCACATCTGGTTATCAATCAGGTTGCCCCTTGACAACTCACAGCGGAAAACGACCCTCAAGCCCTTGCCACGAGGCGTAACATAGATAAGGTATATCTTCAGAGCCTTGAAATCCACCTCCTTCTGCCAACGCTCGAAGACGGCTTGGGGATCCTCCACATGGTCAATGTCAATGGCCACAAGACCCGACAGATGCACATACTTCTGCTTGCGCCAGGGCCCCTTTTTCTTCATCCCCGTCTTCTTGTCCTTAACCTCCGATTCGTCATACCCACGAGCACAGAAATTGACAAACGGATGTTCACCTTTTTCGTACTCCGCAAACAGCAACAGCTTCTGTTTATTGGTCTTCTTCAGGAATGCCTGACCTTGCTCCTTGGTCATATCCTTGCAGTACTTCATGAACCGCTTTGAAAACCAATCGGGCATCGTGGCGGGATCTTCCTCTGCATATTGCAGGGCCAGACGGCAACAGTCGGTGAGCAGTTTAGTCTCTGGGCTGGCGGCCAACGCCCTGAGCTTTTTCTCAGGGCAGGCCTCCGTAAAGATAATCTGTTTCTTCTTCTGATAGCAAATATCCATAGCTTAAAGTATTTGAAGGTCAGTAATATAGAACATATTCTCATGGCGATCCTGATTGTCGCCCCAGGTCTTCATCTTCCAGAAGCCCTTCACGATGTAAGGCAACCCTTGCTGGAATTGCGTGTCTCGGTTCTTCGATGCCAGCTCGCCTGTCATCTCGCCGTAGATGATGTCTCCACCACGCTTCATAGTCACCCCACGGCTCTTGAAGTATTCAGTGCTGCCGTCCTGCTTCTGATACTGGCGCTCAGCGTATGCGCCTACCGCTACGATTGTTACTAATGCTTCCATACATTTCCTGGTTTTTAGTTATACACGGTTGATTAACTCAAAGTCAATAAGGGCCTCCTTGGCGACCTTGGTGTCGCGCTCCAAAATACTGATTACGTTGGCCATACCGATCTTTTTGGGGATGCTCTCGTAATACTTCAGATTCTTGGCCGACTCCTTCAGCCAGCCATGCTCCAGATGGCGGATGGTCTTGTCCTTCTTGCGCTTCTTCCCGCTGCGGTCGAAAGCCTTGAATGTTAGTTGACGCGTGACTTCATCGATGTAAAGTTCACCTACCAGTCTCTTGCCCGACGCCAGCGCTTCAAGCACCTGAAGGGCATTCATAATCCATATAAATTTCTTAATCATGATTTTGTCGAATTTGATGAGCATCGGAAAGCGAAGTGTTTTTCAGTTGAGCTCAATTTCTATCCGGATACTTTCCCACTCGCTCACTCCTCCGACTCGGTTAAAAACTAGATTTTTTTAATCGTTACAAGATAGTTCTCTACAGTCAAGGCGTGAAACACGATCAACTTCTGCATGAAGATACCCTTGTGGTTGGCTGTGATGAGGATGGTGCAGAACACATCGTCCATATCGTCCGCAGACTCTGCTGCCAAGTGGTCGTTCCCATTCCAGAAGCTCTCGGTGCCCTCACAATTACCCTCCATCCACATCAGGTGATCACAGCGGATGCCGAAAATATAGTCATCACCCATTCTGATACAGCCGCAGTTGCCGTTGGGGTGGAAGGCGAAGTCGTCCTGGTTAAACGACAGTTTCTCTCGGAAATTGGTTTCCAACGAGATCAGCTCCACTTTACAGCTCATTAATCTGTTTGCCATTACGCTACATTTTGCCAATTTCAGCAAGTCATTCTCCAAATTGATTTCCATAATATTCCAAATTGATTAGTTACTACTCTTCTTGATTCTTCTCACCAGGTCGATCACGAAACTGCGACCCGCCTCTGTCCACACCATGTAGCGCTGCTGGCGACGGTCGCCCATCAGACTGTAACGCTCGTGGAGCCGATAGGATTCGTAGCCCATGTATGTATAGGGCGGCAGCAGCTCGTAAGTGCCGTCTACATCGTTCATCACGTCGTGGGCCACCAGCATCTGGCACAAATCCCGGTAGGTCATCCTCAGACTCGCAGCCACCGACTTCATCGTGTAGCACCCCACGGCATCGATGTTCAGCTGCGAGAGCTCGCGCTTCATAATCTCATCGCTCCGCATGATCACCTCGGCCTCCGTTTCCAGCAGGGCGCGATGGGCGATGTTCACGGTGCGCTTCCTGGCCGACAGCTCCAGCTCCTCCCAGCGCAGCACTAGCTTCGCACGCGCCACATCGTTGAACTTCGTGGCCACGAACAGACTCTCGGTCTTGGTCAGCACGAAACAGGGTCTCATCCTGTAGCCGCCGTTGGGCAACTTCTCCTGAATCTGCATCTGGGAAAATTTTCCCTGATGTACTTCCTGCCATGCAGGCTCCATCTTTCGGATAGCCTTCAGCACGTCGTTGTGGGGCTTGCCAAGCAGCGCAGCAATCTCGATCGAAGAGATGACCTTCTCCTCGCCCGGCGCCTCATGGCTGATTTCTCGCGTTCTTGTTACTTGTTTCATATACCTTGTCTCTTTGTTTAATGTCGCTTCCTTAGGGCGACGTTTGATTGTTTGACAAGGCAAAGTTAGGCATAAAAAAGAGGTGCATGAAGTAGTTACATGCACCTCTGTAGGTAATTCTGTAGGTTCTGTAGGTTTTTCTGTAGGTATTACTTTTTCAGTTCCTCATTCACAGCGTTTATATAGGCTCCAGCCAACTGCAGCACGCGCGGCTTTGCGCCGTTCTCCTTCCATTTGTCAATGGAGAGCCGCATGTAGGGATTGTTTCTGAAAGTATTCGAGATCAGCCCTTCCGAACAGTTGAATTCACGCTCGAACGAACTCATGTTGTCTTCATGCTTGAAGCAATCCCGGCAGACACAGAAGATGACTGCCATCGAACTGTCGCCCCAGAAGAGCTCGCGCACTCGATCCACGCACCTGACGAGCGTCTGGCAATCCACTTTCTTCTTCTCCTCGCTGACCTCTTGCTCAAGGTAGACCACCTTGGCACCACTCTCTACAAACATGTTGAATTGTCCGATCTGTGCACCCTGCAGGAAGCCGGACATGCCTTCAAGCAGAGCTTTCTTCGTTTCTGTGTCCATAATGATTAATGTTTAGTATGTGTGACTTCCGCACCATCCTCTATCAGGCCGTTCAGCTGATCAACCTTCGCGATGCCGGTAGTTTCATTCTGGTTCTGATTGAGGTTCTGGTTCTGATTGAGCAACAGGAATGAGGGAGCCCCGGCACGCTGGGCTTCCAGTTGTTCAGCAAACTTTTCACGCTGTTCCTTCCGGCGCGTCTCGGCAAAGAGCGCATGCACCGCCTTCTTGGTATCCGACCATCCCGCCAGAACCGAGAAGTAATCGTTCATGTTCTTGAAAGCCTGGCGCGCAGCTTCCAACCCCTCAACATCGATCAAGTCAATGAGAATCTGCATCACGTCGGCTTGCGTGATGTTGAGCGGTTGGGATGAGGGGCCGAGGGTCTGCATAGGGGCGACGGGGTTGGAGTGTTGGAAATTGAGTCTTTAATATAATAAGGTAAAGAGAGTGCGGCCTGATGCCTTTATTTCCGATGAATGTCGCCTCCGGGTTAGTCCAGTTTGCCGCCACCGTGTCCGCCTGCGCCATCCTGTGCCGGATAGCAGCCGAGAGTGCCCGCCCGCAACGTCGTGCGGTTTCGACAGCACTCACTGAACGGTATGTTGCAGCGGTTACTTTCATTGTTTAAAGTGGGAATTGGCTGATTAGACCAAACCAGCTGCAAAGGTAGTCAATTATCTCCAAACGGAGAAATAAAAATCGAAGGATTTTCTGCTAATAAATATTAATTGCAGAGCCCTCTGCGGGGTATCTCCCAATACCACAAACAGATACCCTATTTTCTTTCAAGCAAACATGCTGTAAAGCGAAAATGTATAGTGCCATAGTGCCATAGTGCCAAATGCAAAATTGAGTTTACAATCAATTCTCTTATATTATTTCTTTATATATATTATATTATAATATAATATATATAAAGAAAATAGTCAAGATTTTCAGACTAAGATTCTAGAAAATCTATTTGGCACTATGGCACTATGGCATTATAGGGAAATTAATTTACAATCCAATAACAGAATTATAGGTTCTGGAGTCGTGCTCTTTTCGAGCATAAATCAATCGTAAGCGGAAGGGAGCTCGGCTTACGATTGACTACCCTTCCGCTTACGATTGATTCAGAATCCCCTAAAACACCCATTTTACGTGGATTCTACGGGTGTCCGAGGTGTTGGTAAATTTTGTTTACTTCCGACGGGAGGAATGAGCGGCGTTTCAGCGTTGTTAGATGCTGGAGAGCGGGATCTTCTTCGAGAAGTGACTTCAACTTCTGCCAGGCTGAGCGCGGCAGGATGTAGGGGAAATAGAGCTGTGCGAGCTCCATGCGTCCGAATGATTTTGATGATTGTTCCATAACTGTGCTTGATTTGATGATTTCTAACTACATTGCAAAGATACTGATTTTTCGCGAGAAAACGGCATGAAAGGCTAAAAATTTTTGGTATAAGTACTGATAAGTACTATTAAGTTATTATAAGTACTTTCGAGCGTTTTAAATGCTTGCACAATTAAAGAAAATTGGCTACCTTTGTAGTGTCATCCGGAAGACAGGCGGGAAGCGGCGGACCGATGTAGATCGTCGCACAACACAAAAACTAAACTTAAAGAAAGGAATTCAATTATGGTACAAAATCCACAGTTTCTAATCAACATTCGTAAGAACATCAACGCCAACAACCCCGGTTACGGCAAGTATTACCCAAAGGCGGTCGAGAAGGAGACCATCACGCTCCGAGGCCTGGCCAAGCACATGAGCGAGCACCAGTGTGTGTATAGCCGCGACATCATCGAGGGCGTGCTCATCAAGATGGCGAGCTGCATGATCGAGCTCATCGCGCAGGGCAACCCCATCAAGATCGACGGGCTGGGCATCTTCTGGCCTACCGTTGAGAGCACCAAGGAGGGTATCACCAGGGCAGCTCTGCTGGAGGGTAAGTGGAACGCGAACACTTACGTGAAGGGCGTGCATATCCGCTTCCGTCCTGAGGGCGTCAGCGATGATGACATCACTTCGAGAACCTTCAAGGATCAGTGTTCGCTGAGCACTTATGGCGTCGAGGAGAAGATCGACCTGACGCCGGAGGAGAGCGATCCGAGCAAGAAGAAGTTCATCAAGAAGGTTACGCCGCTGGAGGACTGGATATTGGAGCAGCAGACGCAGAATCCTTAACGGCGGCATTGCGGCGGGGCCTCTCGCTATGGTCAGGACCTGACGAGAAAGTCGCAAGCGACTTTACGTCAGTGCCAGACCCCAGCGAGAGGCAAGAGTACAGAATTAAAAAAAATTTGAAAAGGAAATGAAAAAGCGTATTGTTGAGGTAGCAGTGAAGGTGGTAGTAGCTGCACTCACGGCCTTCCTGACGGCCATCACGACCACTTCGTGCATGGGGCACGGCCCTATCCCACTCTACTAGAGTTCCCCTAAATGAAGATCCTCGACAGCCAAAATCTGTCGGGGATTTTCTTATATGCGAGAATCCTGACGAGTATAACGAATATATCAATAACAACCTACCCTATTCGAAGCGCGAAGGAAAAATCAAAGGGGCAGAGGAAACAGACTATGTTCGTATAACTCCTTTTCGTAATTCGTATGCATATAATGAGGAGATAGGAAACGAGATGGTTCTTCCCTCTGAAGATGAAGATATTACAGCTCAACAAGTTGCTGACGTTATCGCATTCAGCACCTATAACGTGCCCTACGAGGAACTTATCTCTGCCGGCAATGAGGCTTTGATTGAATCTGCCAATCGCTTCGACCCTACCTACGGAACTCACTTCATCTCCTATGCCGTACGAAACATTAGGCAGAGCATGTTTGACACTGTCAATGAATATTATCAGACGGTACATATCCCCAGCAACCGACTCAAGGACGTCAAGATCCACTATGAGTCGTTCGAGGTCTTCGACTCTCCCTATGCCGATGGAGACGATGATGATTATCTCGCACCAAGGCCGTTTTCTGCAAGTCGATGGTCTTTGGCGAATCGTTTCGTGTCTTCAAAGAGAACGAGATGATGCGTCCCTATAACGAGAAACTACGCGACTATCATGCCAAGTTCCGTAGCCTTTCCACAATCTATAACCAGATTGTGAAGGAAATGCACGTAAATTTCTCAGAACGCAAGACGATGGCACTGATGCAAAAATTGGAGAAAGCCACACAGGAGATGAGCGCCTTAGCCAAAGACGTGATAACTCTTGCCCTTACATCTCAACAGGCTGAATGAGTTTAACCCAAGTTTGACACGCGGGTCAAACTTGGGTTAATAATCCCTACACGTTCAAATCCATTAGAACGACCCAATATCCTCCATTGTCTGGGCCTTCATGCTTGATGACATTCAGATTCTTGAGGCGTGTTAAGTCGCGCTGGATAGTTCGAGGAGAGAGTTTTATCTTGCTTGCAATAGAACTGGCGGTTTCTACGACACCATCTACGACAGACTTCCTGATTATTTTATATATAACCACCTGACGCTCAGAAAGTTTCTCTACGACATTATCTATGACAACATCTACGACATCTTTGCCATTTTCTACGTCACCGCCCTTTGCCTGTATCGCAATAAACTTCTCACGCTTTATCGTGGCCATCATGCCGCCCCGCACTTCTTCAAACACGGGGACTTCCAGTTTTTCTTTCTCAAACGCTTCGCGTATCTTCTCATAGCCACGTCCCCATGCTTCAATGAATCCAGCCAGATAGAACACGTTAGCCATCAGTCGGTTTCTTGGGTGTGACTCATGTGGTTCCATCAGCATCTCTACCGTATAGCCTGGAGGCAGAGTTCCACCGTTCCATAGCGTAATGTGGTCATCGAACACCTTCATCTGTATAAAAGTGCCTGTATAGTCTTTGTGAATCAGACTGTTACAGAGCATTTCTCTCAGTCCGTCCTCTGGAATTTCTAACGGTTCCTTGCGCTGTAGTCCTTCATAGTGGATTGGCGAGACGAGATATTTGCTACGCAAAGTCTCTATCACTCTATCTGGCATTTCTATCAGTGGGCAAACGATTCTATCCTGTAGTATCAAATCTGCCTGACTGTTTCCGAACCGACCAAGCCGAAAAGCAACAGTCATGTTCCACCGCTCAACATCCTTTCCGAATAGCAAAAGGGCAGCAAGAGTCAGTTGTCCGTTCTCTTCATTGATAAGGTGAAGCCTGCGTAACAGTTGGTCTATGCTGAGGTCTCTTGCAGACTTGTTGATTCTTCCTTCACGAATAGCGGCATTCAGGAAATACTTCACCGCCTCCGGGTCAATGTCATCTATTGTTGCCGATTTTTCCGTAGCAGCATCCCATGTGATATTCAGTTTGCGCATCAGAAAATCTGTCAACGCAGTTCCTGTCAATTCCTGTAGGGTACTTCCCGAACGGTAGTAGTACTTGCCCCTATAACTGACAGGTACATTAGACGGAACAATCGTCACTTCAAGGTAGTCTAAGCCATCCTGTTCGTGCAGGTCAACATCCACCACCAGCCCCATTGTCGTAGTGATTTTGTTGGGAATGTCCTCCAGAAGCCTCTTGGCATTCTGGAGTCCATGCAGTTCCAAATCGTCATCTACACCAAAGAACATGGTAGCACCTTGTGCATTCGCAAATCCGCAAATCCACTTCAGGTATTCATCCTTCCAGCTCCGCTTATACTCAACGTTCTGGCACTCTTTCGCTGTTATCTTACTCATATTTCGTTTGCAAAAATAATCAATTATTTTGGAATTCTACACTTCATATCTATGAATCAAGTTCCTGTCCCCATGATTCATTCGCCATATTTTATTTTGATTGCAAAGTAACCATTTACCACTAAAAACACTCTCTTACAGTGTAAAATTATCTATTCGTGATTGAAATCAATAAACTCTTTGCTTTGAACCGTATATTTTTTATCCCATATATCTAATAATAGAGTATCACCATGTTGCGCAATTCTATAGTCAAAATGAAATTTTTGTTTTGTTGTACGTATTATGAAATCTTGAATATCATTTTGCCGTTTATAGAACATATAAAGACTGTCGAGTTCTTGATAACTAATTATATTTCCATGTTCATTTCTAAGAAAAACAATTATCGAAGTTGTATCTGTTCGTTCAGATATGAGTAAAGAATCAATAAGAGTGTCTCTTTTTTGCATCTTCATAATAATATCATCACGTTCTTCTATTTGATGAGTAAGTGCATTATTCATATATAGAAGAAACATAATAAATGCTATTGAGATAAGCAAAAGAGCTATTTGTATGCTATTTCTTTTCATGAGTCTGCTTATTTTGTTCATTAAACAAATCTGATTGTAACTTATTGATTGTAGAGCGAAGTTCAAAAATTTCTTTTTCCTTTTGTGTTCTATACTCTAACAATTCATTATTGAATGCAGCTCTGTCTTCAAACGACTCCAATTTGGATAAAGTTTCTTTTACATAACAACCAGTTCCAAAACCTAAT
>JAEEGL015774882.1_pt1 | contig 37272 bp, 37 predicted proteins | sample 9134231 | NCBI WGS metagenome assembly JAEEGL01 (sample SAMN16246548, study PRJNA631951) | gut metagenome | biome: gut microbiome; feature: rumen; material: fiber-attached | host: Bos | place: Iran: Karaj | collected 2018-10 | reverse complement strand
CAGCAATCTGCTTAGGAGTTCTGATACCTGCAACAACGTCTTCACCTTGAGCATTAACAAGATATTCACCGTAGAATTTATTTTCACCTGTAGCAGGGTTACGAGTGAATGAAACACCTGTAGCACAATCGTTACCCATATTACCGAATACCATTGTTTGAACGTTAACTGCAGTACCGTAGTTGTGGTCAATTTTGTTCATATTTCTGTAAGCTACAGCTCTTGGGATATTCCAAGAACGGAATACGGCTTCAATAGCTTCCTGAAGTTGTACATAAGGGTCTTGCGGGAATTCTTTACCCGTAACTTCTTTAATAGTTGCTTTATATATAGGAATCAATGATTTCCAACCCTCAGCAGAGATTTGAGTATCTTCTGTAACACCTTCTCTTGCTTTAACTTTTTCAACTTCCGATTCAAAGTATTTTTGTCTGTCCATTTCCCAAGCTACAGAACCGAACATTGTCAAAAATCTTCTGTATGAATCATAGCAGAAACGAGGATTGTTTGTTAATTTAACCATTGCTTCAACTGTTTCATCATTCAAACCTAAGTTAAGAATTGTTTCCATCATACCGGGCATAGAAATTCTTGCACCTGAACGAACAGAAACCAAAAGCGGATTATTTAAGTCGCCAAATTTCTTTCCTGCTTGTTCTTCAACAGTTTTAAGTGCGTATTTAACTTCATCCATTAAACCTTCCGGCATTTTGTTGCCGTGGTTGATGTAATCCATACAAGTTTCTGTTGTGATTGTTAATCCCGGAGGAACAGGAAGTCCTAAATTAGTCATTTCTGCAAGGTTTGCGCCTTTACCGCCGAGCAGAGCACGCATATTTGCGTTACCTTCTCTGAAAAGCCATACTCTTTTTTCAGCCATTTTTGTTTTTCTCCTTTTTTATTTTGTCAGGCTATGCCTGACCTACATTTCTTTATGTTTAAAATACTGATTTGTTTACGGTAAAAGCATATCATGAAGATTTTTTAATGTAAACCGCAAAAGGCTTATATACACAAAATCTTACACTATTATTAAGTTTTGTAAAATATTTTAAAAATTTAGTCAATTTTGAATATTCAGTTGTTTTATGTAATCATAGTTAGTGAAACAAAAATGAAAGAAGGTTGTAAGTATGAATGGTGTAAACTTTAATGTTGTAACCCCAAATGTAAATTATACAAGATTAAAAGATGAAAGTACGGATAAACCTACAGAGCAAGTGAATTTTAAAGCTAATTCTCATTTATCACAAGAAATGCGAAATATGATGAATGAAGATTTATTAAAACCTATAAAAGAATACAGAAAAAAACACCCTATTAAATATTTATTAGAAAGTTTAAAACTTAAAAGAGAAAATAAAAAATATTTAAAAGAATTAAGTAATTCTTTCAATTTAAATAATGAAGAAAAAAGACTTATTGAAAATGGCAGAAATATTGATGAAAAAAGAGAAATTTTAACTAGAATATCTGTTAGCAAATTTTTTAAATTTTTTAAAAAAGCAGGGAAAAAAAGTAAAGAAGTTGATAAAAATCAACAAGTAGCAGATTTTGCTAGTGATGCTGCTAATTATTTTGATTATAAAAAACGCGGAAGAAATATAGAAGCTGATATTTATAAAGAAAGAATGAGAAAATTTCTGGAAGAATAATTAGTCAAAAATTAGAAAGTAGGTAGTAACAATGAATAAATTAGTTAATGTATTTCAAAAACCTGGCAAAGTTATTATTTCAAGACCTGTTAAACGTAACCTCAGTAGTATAGAATTTAATGGAAAAGAATTTCTTAAAGAATTAAATGAAAAAAAGAAAAAAAAAGAAAAAGAAACTGCTATCAGAAAATCTCTGGAATGGATTTTTAAAAAACTTGGTTTCGGTAAAAAATTAAGAAATGCAGGAGAAGAAACAAAACAAAATAATAATAATAACAATACACAAAATTTGAGTTTAGAAGATGGTATTGATTTAATGAAACAAAGTCTTAAAGATATTAATAATTACTTTAAAATAAATAATATTGTTTAAATTATGAATATTAACAACAACAATAAAATCTCTTTTGGTGAAAAAATCAAATTTATAAAACAATCCGAATTTAACGAAAAAGTAAAAAATTTAAGTAAGAAAAAACACTATGTCGGATGGCCATGGACTGCTGATACTTTAAAAACAGGAAAAAATCTTTATACTGATAAAGATACTGATTGTATTGTTGTTTGTATTAAAGATGGGGGTAAATATAAACTTGTTCATCTGGGAGTTTATAATCAAAAAAAAGCCAGAAATAATAATCAAAAAGGTTTTGATATAGAAAATGTAAAAAGACGTCTTTTAGACGGTTTAAATTTAGAAAATGAAAACTTACACGCTTACTTGATGGGAGGATTTCAATATAATAAAAAGATTACCGATAAAATAAGAGAATTTTTTAATGAATTAAAAATACCATTCACTGAATTTACTACAAGAAAAAATGTACATAATTACGGTGAATTTTCTTATTTATTCAGTAATAAAGATGATACTTTATATATCACTAATAATTTAACAAAAGCAGATGCACTACAATGGAATAAAGATTTATCAAGACCTAAAGAAATAAATGTGGTTAATAATAAAATTATATATAACACTTATAAAAAAAAATTTGATTCCGATAACAATTTTAACGGTTATGATTTCAAAAGAAACATGACAGGTCTAAAGGAGTTTTTAGAAAGTCAATTTGAAAATGTAAAATTATCAAAATTTGACAGTTTTGTATAACTTATAGATTATTATATTTAATTAAATAATAAATAATATATTAAATATAATCTTCTTCATAAGCTTGCAATATTTGTATATAAATAGTTAAAACTATTAAAAATAAAACATTTTTAATGTAAATAAAAATGTAGAAAAAAAGAAGAAAAATGTATAAAAATAAAAATTTATACAAAATTATTAAAAAAGAATAAAAAAAATGTAGAAAACTAAAAAATTTTCTACATTTTATATACAAAATTTTATACATTAAAATTAATTATTTTCTAATATATTTTTTACTAATTCATTAACAGTTTTTGGATTAGCTCTTCCTTTAGTTTCTTTCATAACCTGACCGACAAAGAAACCAAGCAGATTTGTTTTTCCGTTTCTGTATGCTTCAATTTCCGCAGGATGTGAATTTACAACCTTTTCAACTATTTCTTTTATTGCACCTTCGTCAGAAATCTGGCTTAAACCTTTTCTTTCAACGATAGCAGAAGCCTTTTCGCCTTGAGTAATCATATCTTCAACAAGTATTTGTTTACCTATATTATTTGAAATAGTTCCTTTTTCTATCAAAGCAATCAGTTCAGCAAGGTTTTCCGGAGTCAATTTAGTTTCATTAATTTCAACTTTATTTTCTTTCAAATAGGCCGAAATTTCGCCCATAATAAAGTTTACGGCAGTTTTCGGATTCGCACCGAGCCTTAAAACTTCATCAAAGAACAGTGCCAATGGCATCTGTTCAACAATAATCCTTGCATCATATTCACTTAAACCCAAACTCATATATCTTTGTCTTTTAGCTTCAGGCAATTCCGGCATTTTAGCTCTGATTTCTTCAACCCATTCTCTCGAAATCTCCAACGGCATCAAATCAGGCTCAGGGAAGTATCTGTAATCATGAGCATCTTCCTTTCCCCTCATTGAACGAGTTTCTTTCAAATTGTCATCCCACAGACGAGTTTCCTGAACAACTTCTTCTCCGCTTTCTACAACTTCAATCTGTCTGTCTATTTCATATTCAACAGCTCTTTGTAATGCTGAAAAACTATTAATATTCTTTATTTCTGCTCTTGTGCCGAATTTTGTTGAACCTTTCGGCATAATAGAGATATTTGCATCACATCTCATAGAACCTTCTTCAAGGTTTCCGTCGCAAACACCCAAATATCTTACAATATTTCTGAGTTCTTCCATATATGCTCTTGCTTCTTCCGAAGAACGCATATCAGGCTCGGAAACGATTTCTAAAAGCGGAGTTCCTGCTCTGTTCAAATCAACAAGTGAATATAAAGAACCGTTAATTCCTGCTGAGCCGACATGAACAAGTTTTCCGGCATCTTCTTCTAAGTGAGCACGTGTTATACCGATTCTCTTACCCTTAACATTAATCCAGCCGTTTACACAAATAGGTTCATCATATTGAGAAATTTGGTATCCTTTCGGCAAATCAGGATAAAAATATTGTTTTCTGTCAAATTTGCATCTGTTTGGTATTTCGCAATTCAAAGCCAAACCTAAAAGAATCCCCATATTTACGCATTCTTTATTCAATACAGGTAAAACTCCGGGCATACCCAATGTAATAGGGCTTATTTGAGTATTTTGTTCGTTGCCGAATTCTGTTGAATCAGGTGCAAATATCTTTGATTTGGTTTTAAGCTGCGCATGAACTTCCAAACCTATAACAACTTCATATTTTTCTCTTAAATCTTCCATATTAAACCTCTTCTATGTTTGTTTACAAAATTTTAGCACAAACATAAAAGTTAATAAGCGGAATTAAAAAAGATATTATTTCTTTGCATATTCTTCTACAGCAATAAATTGTTTTTTACCGTCATTTGTATAAACATGAGAGTCTGAAATAATAAGTTGAGGATCTTTATAACAATTAACATCCCAATCAACACCGTTTTCATCAATAACGTGATTGTACTCATAACACTGGTATTTAAGGTGTTGTTCCAGTTTTTCAGGATTTTCAATATATGTATCATAAAGTCTGATAGTGTCCTGTTTTATAAGCTTGTAATCAGGATTGTTTCTTACTTTATCTCCTTGTTTACAAAAAGAATCCAGAACTATCTCGGTTTTCGGCGATACAAATTCTTTAGGCATAGGCTTGTAAGGTACTCTTTTACAACCCATTCCTGAAATTGCCAGCATAGATGCTATAACACCGGCTCTAAATCCGTTAATTTTCAAATTCATAACACACACCCTCCTTTACAAAGCTATATTGCCATGAAAAGAACTGTTTTTCAATCTATAAACAGTATTTAATTTAGAAATATTAAAATTCAAATCAAAATTTATATTAAGAAATGTAACAAAAAGGTAATTTCAAAAGTGTTTTCTTAACAATTAATCCATTTTTTAGTAATAAATTAAAAAAATTGTAAATATTTATTAAGAAATGTAAATTTTAGTCTTTTTATCCTAAAGTTTTTCAAAAAAATGCCGATAACATACCCAGTATAAGAAGGAATATTAGCGGAGCTTTAAACAATGAAAAAAATTCTGTTATCGCTATTTTTATTAATAGCAATGTGTGTAACCCCGGCATTTGCCTACAACTTAAAAGATTTTTCATCAGATGCCAAGATACTTTCAGCAATGCAGCTTTTGGAACAAATGGGTGAATATGACGTATTTAATAATATGAAGAAAAATGCAATAAAGGTTAAGTTTTACAATTTGTCAGGTTATGGAAGTGTATATGCAACAAATTCATATGACAGTTCAGGAAGAAGGGTAATTTTAATAAATTCTGTATATGCAAATGCTCCTGTTGAGCAGATAGCATGTTTAATTGCACATGAAAGTATGCATGTATTAAGAAAACCTACATTGGAAGAAGAGACTATTGCAACTCAAAAAGAGGCTGCAACTTGGATAAAATTGAAAAAAAGCGGCGTAACTTACCCGCAAAATAAATTAACCAAACGTTTGGATAATTTAGCGGAATTACAAATGGCATCATCTCAAGGCAGTCAAAATTATATACAAACAAAGATTGCAAACAGCAGTTTTTATAAAGCACAGTTTGGTATGTAATTTATTTAATTTTTCTTAGAAGCCGTATATATAAGTAGCATTTTAAAGTGTTCTTCGGAACACTTTTTTCCTGTTGTAATTGCTAAATTTTTATTATAGAATAGCCAATATAAAAGGAGTTTAGGAGAATATAATGCTGCAAATAACGGTTGATTTTTTGTGTGAACAAATTTCAAAAAATATTGGAAAATTTGAACCTGAAATAGCAATTGTCCTTGGCTCAGGTCTTGGAGAACTTGCGGATGAGTACTGTGATTATGCTATACCGTATTCTGAAATTCCGGGATTTGAAACTTCTACGGTTTCAGGACATAAAGGAAGACTCGTTTTTGCAAAAATTAACGGTAAAAATGTTGTTATGATGCAGGGTAGGTTTCATTATTATGAGGGACATTCTGTTCAAAAAGTAGTTTATCCTATTAAGGTAATGAAAAAACTTGGGGTAAAAACTTTAATTCTTACAAATGCGGCAGGCGGTGTAAATCCGTCTTTCAGTCCTTCTGATTTAATGGTAATAACTGACCATATAAATTATATGGGTGTAAATCCTTTAATGGGTGTTAATGACGACAGCATGGGAGAAAGATTTCCCGATATGACGGAAACCTATACTCCAAAACTTGTTGAACTTACTAAAAAGACAGCAAACAAACTGGGAATCGATATGCAGGAAGGTGTTTATATGGCATTTTCAGGGCCTTCTTATGAGACTCCCGCTGAGATTAGGATGGCACGAGCAATTGGGGCGGATGCTGTCGGTATGTCGACCGTTCCTGAAGCTATTACTGCTCGCTGGGCAAAAATGAATATTATAGGAATAAGTTGTATTTGTAATTCTGCCGCAGGGGTAAGTAATGTTGCGCTCTCGCATGAAGATGTTATACATGCGGCTAATGTTGCAAAAGATAAATTTAAACTGTTAATAAAAGAGTTAATAAAAAACCTTTGATAAAACAGTCAAGGTAAAAAATGCGTTTAGATAAATTTTTAAAAGTATCAAGATTAATAAAGAGAAGAACTGTTGCAAATTCAGCCTCTTCAACAGGCAGAGTTTTTGTAAACGGTAATCCGGCAAAACCGGGGAAACAGTTGAAAGTCGGCGATATCATAGAAATTGAATATGCTAATCATACGGAGAAAGCGGAAGTGCTTGTTATTCCCTCGGGGAATGTAAGCATTCAGGATGCGGGAAGTTTATATAAGGAATTAAATTAAGATGCACGAAATATTTGTAAATATGAATAATTTTTTTCAGAGTATGGGAGTTCAGGGATTAGCGATTAATTCTTGCGTAGAAAGTTTTTTTCTTGTACCTCCTCCGGATTTTTTGCTTATAGCAATGGATTTGGCAAAACCTGAAAAAGCACTGTTTTATGCGTTTGTTTGCACTATTGCATCAATTGTCGGGGCTGCAATCGGTTATTTTATAGGTCTTTTTGGCGGCAGACCTGTTTTTAATTTTTTGTTTAAAAACAAACATGACAAATTTGATGCGGTTGAAAAAATGTACAATCAATACGGCTCTTTTGCGGTGTTCTTTTCGGCTTTTACACCGATACCGTATAAAGTATTTACAATAGCAAGCGGTGTTTTGAAGATGAACTTTTGGAAGTTTTTGCTTGCAAGCTTTTTTGGCAGAGGCGGAAGATTCTTTCTTGTAAGTATTGTTTTAATGTTGTTCGGTGAAACAGTGAAAAAGTACTTAGAACCTATAATTCTGATTGTTACGATACTGATTATTATATTCTGTGTGATAGTTTATAAAAAAAGACACTCTTTAATAAAAAAAAGCAACGAAACAACCTTGGAGAATAATAATGACAATAATTAATGAACAATTTACAATAAATACAGCCGGGAATACCGATATTATTGATATTACAAAGCTTGTACAGAATTGTGTATACCAGCAGGAATTGAAAGATGCACTTGTATGCGTATCTATACAGGGAAGCACATCTGCAGTTACAACTATTGAATACGAAAACGGACTGGTGCAGGATTTGAAAGAAGCTTTGGAAAGAATTGCGCCGTCAGGTAAAGAATATCACCATGACGAAATCTGGCATGACGGAAACGGCTACGCTCACATACGTTCCGCCCTGATGGGAAGTTCGGTTTGTATAGCACTAAAAGACGGTTTGCTTAATTTAGGCACCTGGCAGCAGATAATTCTTATGGATTTTGATAACAAACCCCGTTCGAGATGTGTGACTGTGCAGATTATTTCTTAATATTTTTATACGAATATTAAGAAATGTAAAAGCGAATTTTTGAGGGTTGTCATAGGAGCGAACCCCTTGATATAATTGCGATATGATATAATATAAGACGATGGATTATGTGCAATTTTTCATTTACCCATGGCAATTTTTGAACTCCTAAATACTTTATATATACATAAGACATTACGAGAGTATATTACAAAAAAGAAAAGGAGTATAAAAAATGAGCAAATCGTTTAATCCGTATGGTGTTAGCGAGATAAGCCATACTTTTTTAAAAAATGAAACCATAGGACAGTTGTCCGCAACCGATTTCAGATTAGGCATAAAGGGGGCAAATGACAAGTTTTCAATACAAGGTACAATAGGTCTAGGACCGGCAAAACTTACCAATGAATCAATGCCGCAACTCGAATCTGCTTTATCATTGTCAGGCAATATCAAATCGCATTATAAGATAAATAAAAAATATGGAGCAAGTATTTATCTTAATGGGAGATATTGGGGTAATGAATATTATAATGTTTCAAAAGAAAAGATTGATGACGGACAGCAATTTATAGATTCCAATACTGCATGGGAATATATATATAATAACTATCATTTGTCTCCTGAAGAAGTCGAGGCCATAGATTCTTATGCATATAATTTCTTTAATAGTTTAGATAATAACCCGGTTGAGGTAAAAACATATCGACAAACGGAAGAATATTATGGCCAATCAGTAAAAGTGGCATCTGTTGGAGCTGAAGTTGACAGGTCAGTTAAAAACTTCAACTTTGGTGTGGGGTTAGAAGGAAGGTATATGAAAGTATCTGACATTAAGACTAATATTGACAAAACTGTTAAATGTGACCCTATGGCAGGTCATAAACTTTTATCATGTGATAGACGACATGATGAAAATGAAAACAGCAAATTTTCTATGACACCAACCGCAAGGGTTTCATACAATATACCTTTGTTTGGCGGGAATTGTGAAGCCGGACTTAACTTAAATGTTAAAAAGGATCAGGCAACAATTGGCGGTACGTTTACATTTTAATATGTGAACTTTATGTAAATTCGAACGATATAATTAGTTAATCTGTAAAATACACCTTAATTATTATAGAAGGTATATTTTTGCTAGCAAACCAACTTTTCAATCAACTCTATCTCATACCCGTCCGGGTCTTGGATAAATGCTATCATTGTTCCTTTACCGTCCAAATCAAACGGGGGATAAAGATATGAATAACCGAGGGTTTCAAGTTTCTTCGTAAAATCGGATAAAGATTCAACTCCAAACGCAAAATGCCCGAATCCTGTTCCGATTTCATATCCGTTTTCAGGAGTTTCATCATTATAGGTTAATTCAATTTGGCATGTTTTTTCTTTGTCGGATAAAAAATACAGCCAGCAGTCATCTAATCTCTTTTTGTAATCAAAATCCATATCAAGAACTTTTGTATAAAAGTCCAAAGATTTATCAATATCTTTTACCCTAATCATAGAATGTAAAAATTTCATATTTTCTCCTTAAATTAAAATAGTCATATACAATATTACAAAAAATATAAAAAAAATACAGTCATTCTGAGGGTGAAACCCGAAGAATCCGGCTTATTGGAAGTTTTCGGAATTTTTAAAAAAGCTGGATACTTCGCATACGCTCAGTATGACAGAATTTAAATTTGATTTATTCTAAAACAATATATAATTATCATAATTTATTGTATAATGATTTTATCATGAAGCACGAATTTAAACAAAGAGTATATTATGCAGATACAGATGCATACGGAGTTGTATGGCACGGCACATATTTACGCTGGATGGAAGCGGCCAGAGTCGAATATTGCAGAGAAATCGGGATTGATTTGGTCGAGCTTAAAAACAATGATATAGCAATTCCTGTCACCAATATTAATATAAGATACAAATCTTCTGCTTTATTGGATGAAAGTATTGTTGTTGAGACATCTTTACTTAAGTTAACTCCTTTAACGGCAGTATTTTCACAGACGATAAAAAATGCCGAAACAGAACAAGTACACACAATTGCCGAAGTTGAAGTTGTTGCCGTTCATAACGACGGTAAAATATACAGAAGACTGCCTGATGAACTGAAATTAAAGCTTGAAGGTACTTTACTATGCAGCGTTTAAACAAATATATTGCATCATCAGGTTTATGTTCCAGAAGAAAAGCCGATGAACTTATTGAACAGGGTAAAGTTGGAGTAAACGGTAAAATAATCACCGAATTGGGTTATCACGTCAGTATAAAAGACAAAGTGACCGTTAACGGAGAATTGATTAAGCCTCAAAAACTCGAATATTACAGATTTTATAAACCTGCCGGATATATTACAACCTCGGATGATGAAAAAGGCAGAAAAACCATTTATGATGTGATTCCTGACGAATTAAGACACCTAAAACCTGTCGGTCGTTTGGATAAAGATTCTACAGGACTTGTAATTATGACGAATGACGGTGATTTGATTAATAAAATGACTCATCCGTCCATAAAAGTTCCTAAAATATATGTGGTTTCCGTAAACGGCAAAGTAACTCCCGAGGACGGAGAAAAAATGTTTAACGGTATTGAAATTGAAACCGATACAGGAGAGAAAAAAACAGCTTTTGCAGAGATTTTTCCGATTGAAATAACAAACAAAAGTTCAATGCTCAGAGTGACTTTGTATCAGGGAATAAATCGCCAAATTCGTAAAATGTTTGCAGTTTTGGGATTTGAAGTAGTATCTCTTAAAAGGGTTCAGCATGCTTGTGTAACTCTCGAAGGACTGAAAAAAGGACAGATAAAAATAATGAAACCAAAACAGGTTAGTGAACTTAAAGCATTTGTGAACAAAATTATAAAGGTGGAAAATGCTTAAGATTGCAATTACGGGAAATATAGCATCGGGGAAATCTTCAGTTGAAAACGTATTAAAAGAAAAGGGATATAAAGTATTTGATACGGATAAAATTGCCCATAATATCCTTGATTCTTCGGAAGATGTAAAAATTTTATTCAAAGATTTTGACATAATTGCTGATAGTAAAATTGACAGAAAAAAGTTATCAAAAATTGTTTTTTCTGATAAGAAACTTCTTAAACAGCTTGAAAATATTGTACATCCGCTTGTAAAAGAAGAAATTTTAAAAATATTCAAGCAGGATTATGAAATTGTTTTTATTTCTGTTCCGCAGTTGTTTGAAGCCGGATTTGATGATATGTTTGACAAGATAATTTTTGTGACTGCTGATGAAAATATAAGATTACAACGACTTATGAAAAGAAATAATTTAACAAAAGAGGAAGCTTTGCAAAGAATAAATGCTCAAATGCCGGAAGCGGATAAAATTAATAAATGTACTTATGTACTAAAAAACAACGGTACAATAGAAGATTTAGCTAATGAATTAAATAAAATTCAGTTTAGCATATAGTATAAACTTTTCTGTAATAAAGCCAGCATCCGAGAATCGTAAGGATAATATTAGGAGCAAATGCAGCAAGACAAGGTGCAATAGAGTTTGTTTCTCCCATGGATATTGATAAAGCTCTTATCAAGTAATATGCAAAAATAATAAAAATACTAAATAAAAATCCTCTGTTATAACGAACTCTCGGCGGAGTAATTGCAAGAGGCACTCCAAGCAAAACGAACACCACAGTCGTTAAAGGAAGTGCTATTTTATCATAAAGATCTATTTTTAGTTCGGGTTTCTTTTCTTTTGATATAAACTTAACAAGTTGCAAGAAATTATGTTCATTTGCAATATTTTTGTTCATTTCTTTAGATAAATCCATTCCGAAATATACAACTTTATCATTAAAAAGTGTTGTGAGAAGGGTAGTTCCGCTGTCAGTTATTGTATATATTACTCCTTTTTTGAATCTCCATCCTTCTTTTGTAGTTTCTCCCTCTCTTGCCTGAAGGATTTGAACACTGTCATTAGATGTGGCATCCATTACAATAATATTGTGCAATACCTTATCTTCACATTCCCCGACGTAGAATAATCGTTTTAACATACCGTTGGATTTAACTTCTTTAAATGTAAAATTCTTTTTTCCCTCGGGAATATTCTTTTGTGCAAAAGCGCATAGTGCCAAATCAGTAGATTGTTTCATCATAACAGGAACTACAGTTTCATTTACCATAAAACATATAATTGACATTATAATTGCAAATATAAATATGGGTTTGGCGATTCTGTTAATCCCGATGCCACATGACCGTAATACTGTAATTTCGGAGCTTAAACTCAAATTATTTAGTGTCATAACAGTAGATAGTAAAACTCCCATAGGAATTGACATTACAAAAACTGACGGCAAATGCAGAATTATGATTATAAAAGCAACTCTGAACGGGATTCCGTATTTTGCAATCTGTTTAAAGAGTGTAATAAACGTATCCGATGCAAATATTATTGATGTAAAAATCAATACACCCATAATAAACATAGATATAACTTGCGTTAATATATATTTATCAAGCAGTTTTTGTTTATTAAATTTATGTATTAACAGTCTTATAAATTTAGTCACAAAATTATTATATCACAGCCCAAAATATGTTTTTAATTTTAAAAAAATTTTGTTTTATAACAATATTTAATACAGGTTTCTTTTATAAACTTAACTAAAAATAAATATTGTTGTGTTATGAATGCTTTTCAACCCCAGTGATTTTTTGTAAATATTTGTAAATTTTAAGGAAAAAACATTAAAGTTTTAGATAAAAATGCCGTTATATAAAGTGTAATCTAATGTTTTATAAAAAAGTTTAAGAGATTATTAAAGACTAAGATATTAAGGTAACAGGTGTAGAATTGGCAAGTGATTTGTATAAAAGCATAATTGATAAATTTTTATCCGGTTTAAAAATAATTCCGACAAAAGCGGATGAAACAATAAATAAACCGGAAAATGAAGCATCTGTGCTAAATGAAGAACTGACAGGTGCAATTTCCGGTAACAAAATGTATGGCGATATACCGGGATTGCAAGTGGAAGAAGATGAACCAATTTATCAGGAAGAGGAGATTTTTCCTGAAATAAATGAAAACAATACAACGGACCCTCTTGAAAGTATTGAGATAATCTTCTTTTACATTATGAATAGGGATATAGTTTCGGAAATGGCCTCATACCCGCATAGTACAACAAAAACGCATAATAAATTCAAGACTATTGAAGAAGCTGCAATATATCTTTTACAGCAACAAAATATCGAGTATTCGGAAGATGATGTTGAGAAAATTGTAAAAGTGTTGACTATGCTTAATTCTAACGGATATGAGACTACAATTAATCAAAAAATAAATAATGCATTAGAAAATATAAATAACGGCAGTATAAATTATGTTGTTTATAATGAAGCAAAAAAAGAAAATATGCCGCAAGATGCTCGCGGACAAAGGTTTTACAAAAATATAGGATTATCGGGAGAAGTATGCAGTTTAGCGGAAACGGTATCTCTTGATGACATTTTGCTTACTGATAGAACGCAAAATGATATTTATAGCAGAATGCCCGGTTTAAAAGAATTGAGAGGCAAGGGAGATGATGCTTTTGGAAATATTGATTCTCTTTATACTTTTGAAACATTTTTTGAAACGCTCAATATCTTATCACAATTGCCTTTAACAACTAACAGACCGATTCAGGCAGGTGTAAAAACTGTAAATAATATGTTTACATCAGGCAAAGAAATTACGGGTGCGGAATTATTGGAAATGTTTTACAGTACGCAAGATTCAGTAATAAAATCAGGAATAGGGCAGTTTAACGGTTTATATGAATCAAAATCAGATACAAATGATAATAATATTTTATGTTTAATAGATAGTACTATTAAAAATGACAATACAGACAAGAGTTTTAGCAATATTATGTTGATGAATTTACGGCTTTTACTTTCATTTGAAAGCGCAAAGGCAATAATGAAACAACAAATTGCGGATAAATTTGAAAATTATGGCTCAAAAAACGAAATAGAAACACTTTTGGATAATTTTGATACGTTGAAAAATATTTCTTTTCAGGCAGTTAATGGCGACGGAGATAATTTGGAATATGTTGTAAAATACTGCGGAGAAACATTTAATGTCAATACAATTGGCGAAATAATAGCAATTTCTTTAAGTTTAATGTCATCAGAAGTCAATCTTAAACAGGAAAATATAAAATCTCAAAATTTGTCAAACAAATCTGATAATCTGACAAATATTTCAAATGCCGATGAATTAACTTATGACGTAAATAGTATTAAGATTGATATTGATAAAATAAAAGCCCTGTTGTTTCAAGGAGGGGTAAAATTTAATAATAAATTTACAGGAAAATTATTTGATGACGGAACTTTTATTTGTGAAGCAGATAATAAATATATCATTGAATTTTCTGCAAAAGATTCATCAAATAAAAATCTCATACGGGTTTACTCGAATGATGGTTATTTACAACAAGAAAAAATAGAATATACAAACGAAGACGGTAAACCTATAAAGAGGATAGAGAATACTAATCAAAAAGAGGCTTTGGCAAAATATCCTCAGGCTTTATCTGTCAAAAAAACATCTTTTCTTAGAAACGGCGTAACTGTTTATGAATATTCATATCCTGAAAATTTTGAATATACTAAAATGATTGTAATAGCTAACGACAAAATTGGAGAAGAAACGGTTATAAGCGTCAATGAAAGCGGAGCAGCCACAAATAATAAGGGCTACATGGTTAATATTGACAAAGTCTTACAAAATATTGAAACACAAAACAAAGATTGTGATTCTGTTGAAGCTATGAAAAATCAACGAGTTTCCGACAAAAGTTTTTATAATAAGGAAACGGGCAAGGTTACAGAGATTAATAAAGATAGGATGAAAACGGAAATTCAAGGAAATGAAAATTCCGGATGTATAAAACTGTATGACGAAAATAAATATTTGCTCGGAGAGTTACTTTATAAACAATCGAATGACGGTAAAGATATTAATATTTACAGTTTTAATACTCAAGTTAAGGATGACGAAATTAATATAAAACTAATAGAAGAAGTATTAAAATTGGCAGAAAAATATAATAAAAGCGTTATCACAACCTATCAAGATAAATTCAATTCTGATGAAGATACAGAAAATTACGACCTTAAATTTTATTACAAAATGGGATTTCAAGCGGAAGATTCAGGTATTGATAAATTAATAAGAAGATGTTTAACAAAAAATATTTGTGTTCCGGAAAGTATAGCTAAATATGTTGTACTCAGATATATAAATGATATTACTCCGTCAAAGCAAATTTCGACTGTTTCTATACAAAAAATGCAAAGAGAATTGGAAACAATTTTTAATAATGACAGTTATTTGATAAACGTTGAATATAAATATTTGTTTGAAAATCTTGGAAAATTGGATTATGAAAATATTAACTTGCATCTTGATAATATAAAAAAATGTATTGATAATAATGTTGACGGTAATAATCTGAAAACAGCCATAGATTACGGTTATTTTTCTTCATCAAAAGGAGCGGAAGCATTTGAAACTTTTTATAATAAGTTTACGGAAAACGGTCCGGGGCATTCTTCCGCCCAACTCAATATAATTCTTACTCATTTTGAAGTTAAAAATTTTGAAAATGCTAAAAAGCGCGGTTTAATTGAAAAATTAAATGTGAATAATGTAAAACAAATAAATACTTTAGCAAAATATACTGATAGGCAATATAACCAAATGCTCAAGTTTGTTGATATGGGCATAGAATATATTTCAGATAATGATGACATTAATCGTTTAGCCATAAAATATGTCAAAGATAAAACGGGTAACAGTTACAGTCAGGAAGATATTGAAAAAATTATATTGCAGGTTAAAGATTCTCAAAAAATAACGGACATAGTTAATGAATTGATAAAAGCAGATAACTCGGTTGTAATAAATTTACTAAAATATACTAAAGACCCCAAGTTTATTGCATCAAATTTGAATAATTTTGTAGTATTGGATGCAAAACTGCATGCTTCAGCCAAATATGTTGAAATATCAAGGGATTTTGCCTCAGGATTTTATGACTATAAAGGACTTAGTGAAAAAATATATTCAGACAAAGGTATTGCATCAATAATGTTTGATATAGATATTTCCGGTAAATATACAGATGAACAACTTTATGGAATAGGAGCAAGAATAAACAATACAAATAAAGATTTTGTAAAAAAACTTGCATTGTCTGATGCGGCATCTCCGGATGAAGTTATGAAAATATTAAATGATACAAGGTTTTTAACAATAATGTGCGAACATAATTCAGAATTAAGTACATCACAAAAACTTGAATCATATAACCTTTTATTATCCATGCCGGAACATTTAAGGTCAATTTGTAAAGATTGCGGTTTGGATACCGATTTTGAAATAAATAAATTGCAAGAACAACTTGAGCCGAAATTTGACGCCATGAAGATAACTAATACGGCAAAGAAAGCTTTTATCAAAAACATAATGACAAATGACGATAAAGTATACAAAGCTTTTGAAGGATTTGACTTTGCTCAATACGGAAAAACGGGCTTACCTTTAAAATATACCAGAGAGGATTTTGTTAAAAATGTTGAACAAATTTTATTCGGAGCAACTGAGGAAGAACAAACCGAGATTTTAAAACACTTTGGTTTGACAAAAGGTGTAATGGAGGGTTTCGATGGAATACCTAACGATAAGCCTTTTGAGAGCAAGGATAAAAAATTAACTGAAATAGCTGAAAAAGTGCAAAAAGAAATAGAAAATTATACAATGAAGAATGAAGTTTTGATTCAAAATATTGAAACAAAAAAAGTTCTTGATATTATAATGCAAGGAATTCCGGAGTTTACAATGTTTATCGGCAAAAAACAACATGGTGAACATGCATACAGTGTGGATATACATACTCTAAAAGTACTTCAATCGGCAATGAAGGATCCTTTATATTCAGAATTGTCCGACTCTGATAAGGCGGTGCTTAAATTAGCAATATTAATGCATGATTTTGGTAAAAAAGGCGGGGTTGTTGATACAGAACACGCATCTATGAGTGTGGATTATGCAAATGTAATTTTAAATAAATTAAATATTTCCGAAGATATTAGATGCAGGACTTTGGATGCTATTAAATATCACCATTGGTTTGCGGATTTTAATACCGGAAAGACGGACGCTGATGATGTTTTGTTTATGTGTAAAAATGAAAAAGATTTAAATATATACAAGATATTTGCAAAAGCGGATTTTAGTAATGTTAATCCTATTTTCCGGTATTACAAAACAGGAACAAAGAATTCCGATGAGTTTGAAGAATATATGGCAAAAAGGTTTAATAAAATTAATAAAGCAAGGAAAAAAATAATTTAACATATACATTTTGGTAATATTTTATATTAGAATCTTTTTATGAAAAATTTTCTGAATTCTATATTAGATTTAATATACAGAAAAAGATGTTACTTTTGCGGAAGTTCTAAATATTCCCTCAAGATGTGTCCGAAATGTTTTGATAATCTGGAATATTGTTCATTTTTGCCGAACAGAATTGTTAATAGTGTTAATATTTATTGTGCCGGAATGTACAATAAAGAACTTCAAAAACTTATAAGAGGGCTTAAATATCACAACCAAAAGGAACTTGCATATTATCAGGCAAAATTTATGTATGATTATTTTAAACAAATAAGTTCTTTTGCGGATTCTGATTTTGAACTTGTTGCTGTTCCTTTGCATAAAAATCGTATTAAAAAGAGAAAATATAACCACATGGAACTGGTTTGTGAAGAATTTTCCAAACTTAGCGGATTCCAATGCAATTTTAACTTAATAAAAAGAGTTAAGGATACAAAACCGCAATACAAATTAAACAGAAAAGAGAGATTGATTAATCTTCATAAAGCATTTGAAGTTGAAAAAGAGGCATATAACGGGAAACGGTTGCTGATAATGGATGATATTTGCACAACAGGCGCGACTTTTGAAGAAATGATTAATGAATTGAATCAGGCAGGGATAAAAAATATCATCTGCTTTGCAACCGCAACACCGGTTTAAATAATTTTTGCTCAATTAAATCAATTCATAATATAATATAACCATGAGGAAGATTAGGGTAGTTTTATTGTTTTTATTGCTTTGTCTGTTTATACAGCCCTGTTTTGCCATAAAAATCGGGTTGCAGACTCAAGTAAACAGGACTTATATCGGTGCTTCCACAAAAGCGGAAATTATTGACTGCAATACGAATAAACTCCTTTATGTTATGGAAAAAATGAAAGGGTATGAGTTTAAAGAATACCGAAACATTATTGCAATAAAAATTGACGGCAAATTTTGTAAAATAAACAGTAATAAGATTGTAATAAAACCTGAAGCGGGCGGTTTTGTGAGTGTTAAAAGAAAATGGTACAGAGGGCATTTTCAGCTTATAAATGATGGAATAGGCTTGACGGTTATTAATGATATTCCGATAGAAGAATATATTCGAGGTGTAGTGCCTGCCGAAATGCCGTCAAGCTGGGAGCACGAGGCACACAAAGCACAAGCAATAGCAGCAAGAAGTTATGCTCTCGCAAATTTGGGGAAAAGAGCAAAATACGGATATGATTTGAAAGACACACCCGAAGACCAGGCCTATGGAGGAGCAAGTGCAGAAACGGTTAACACAAATAAGGCGGTTGAAGAGACAGAAAGAATCGTTCTGATTTATGAAGGAAAAATAATTCCGGCATTCTATTCCGCATCAGCAGGCGGACGTACACGTTCTTCGGGGCAGGTTTGGACAAAAGATTTGGCGTGGCTTCGTTCAGTGCCCTCGTATGATGACGGTGTAAAGAAAAACGGGCATGGAGTCGGAATGAGTCAATACGGTGCTAATAATTTAGCTAAAAAGGGATATAATGCATATCAAATACTCAAATATTTTTATGCAAATACAAAATGGGCAAAAATTAATCCTGAGTATTATAAATAGAGTGAGCAAGTGATTGAGTGACTAAGAGGAAAAATGAAAACAGCACAAATAAACGGTGAAAAAATAGTAATAAAAGAAATCGAGGATATAAAACTTGATGGCAAAAAAGGAGCAGTTGTAAAAGTCTTAGGCTGCGGACTTTGCGGTTCTGATATCGTTAAATTCAGACATAAAATATCCCCTGACGGCACAGTTTTGGGACATGAAATTGTCGGAATTATTGAAGAAATAAATTCCGATACTGAATTTAAAAAAGGGGATAAAATTGTTTCTTCGCACCACATTCCTTGTTTTGAATGTACTTACTGTCTGCATGAAAACTATTCTATGTGCAAACATTTTAAGGAAACAAATATTTTCCCCGGAGGGTTTAGTGAAAAAATTTATCTGTCAGAAGAACATCTTAAAAATGTTGCTCATAAAGTGCCGAGCGGAATTTCCGACGAAGAAATATCTTTTTATGAGCCTTTGGGTTGTTGTATAAGAGCAATAAAAAGATGTAATTTGATAAAAAATGATAAAATTCTTGTTGTCGGCTTAGGTTCAATCGGTCTTATTATGGCAGAAGGATTAAAGGCATACGGTTATAAAGTTTACGGCTGTGATTTGATAGAAGAAAGGATAAATTTGGCATTTTCAAGAGGAATAGAATCATTTAATTCAAGAGAGTTGGAAAGTTTTGATAAGATAATCAAAGAAAAAACAGATAATTACGGAGTAGATGCGGTATTTATGACATCAGGTGCGGATAAGGCTATTGATGTTGCCATAAAAACGGTTAAACAAGGCGGAAAAATCCTTGTATTTTCGAGTACTCCTTTGAGTAACGGATATCCGAATAACGAAATATATTACAAAGAACTGACAGTTCTCGGCAGTTATTCGCCGTCACCTCGTGATTTAAAAGAATCTTTTGATTTGATTGCGTCAGGCAAAGTAAACGTCAAAAATCTGACCACTGTTTATTCATTAGATAATATTCAGCAAACCTTTGACGATACTGTTGCAAACAAGATTTTTAAGGCATATGTTAAAATAAGTGGAATTTAGTCAAAATCCTCTTCAAGCAGAAAACTTTCGTAAGCCTCTTTATATTTACTTATTTCTTCCGTTATTTGTTTACTTAAAGAAGATATATTTAGATAACAATCTTTAATTTGTTCAATATATTTCTTTTCTTCGTCATTTAATTCTATTATGTTTGTATCGTACATAATATAATTAATAAAATCAAAAGATGCCATACAACGACTGTGTGCTTGGGCAAAATAAACCAAATTTCTGTCAAATTCGTGTTCAATGTATTTTGCTAATCTGAGCATAAGTACTCCCATATACATACTTAGTATGGTTATTTGTAATATTAGAAATAAATTTAATGAAAAAGTATTATATTGTCAAGTATAATGTAAGGTTAAATGTAAGATGACGTATGATAGAAAATTAATGAGAAATGGTAATGGGTGGGCTTTAAGTCTTAATGCTACAGTCTTAAAATTTCTTGATGTTGACCCAAAAGTAAATATGGTTCGTTATACAATGGAAAATGATACCTTAAAAATTACAAAAAGTGATAAACAAGTAACTGACAGCTAGAGTGTAAACTCTTTCACCAAAAATAAATAGTTTACCCCCCTATCCCTTTAGCATAACCATCAGAACCGAAATATCAGCCGGTTTAACACCGCCTATTCGTGATGCCTGTGCTAAGTTTTGCGGGCGAATTTTTTCAAGTAAATCACGGGTTTCGTTTGAAATATGTTTAATTTGTTTGTAATCAATGTTTGCAGGGATTTTATATTTTTCAAGTTTTTCGGCTGTTTCTACCTGCTGCTCCTGTCTTTGAAGATAGCCGTCATATTTTATAAGGACTTCAACTTCTTCTTTAATATCATCAGTAAGCCCTAAATTCTTTGTTTCAGAATCGATTTCTTCAAACACATTATAATTAATATTCGGACGTTTGAGTAAATCAGCCATTCTTATGCCGCAATCAATATGTTCATTGTATTTGGCTAAAACTTCATTTACTTCATCTGTTGCGGGTATTTTTGCGCCCTTTAGGCGGATAATTTCGGATTGTATACGCTCTTGCTTTGTCTTAAATCTGCCATATTGCGTATCGTCAATTAAACCTATATCATGTCCGAGTTCCGTAAGTCTTGAATCTGCATTATCCTGTCTCAAAAGCAGTCTGTACTCTGAGCGGGAAGTCAGCATTCTGTATGGTTCCTGAATATCTTTTGTAACCAAATCATCAATCAAAGTTCCGATATAGGAAGAACTCCTCGAAAGTTCAATCATTTCAGAGTGATTAAGATATCTTACGGCATTTATTCCTGCTATTAAACCCTGTCCTGCAGCTTCTTCATATCCGCTTGTTCCGTTGATTTGTCCAGCAAAGAAAAGCCCCTCAATATCTTTTGACATCAAAGAATGTTTGGTCTGAACTGCCGGAACATAGTCATATTCAACTGCATATGCAGGTTTAATTATATGAGCTTTTTCTAATCCTGGAAGAGAGCGTATCATTTCCACCTGAACGCAAGCCGGCAGGCTTGTTGAAAATCCTTGAATATAAACTTCATAAGTATTCAAACCTTCAGGTTCAATAAATATATGATGCGAAGGATTTGAGGCAAAACGAACAATCTTGTCTTCAATAGAAGGGCAGTAACGAGGACCTACACCTTGAATCAGACCTTGATACATTGGTGATTTATCGAGATTTGCTCTTATTATTTTATGTGTTTCTTCGTTTGTTCTTGTTAAATAGCAAGGATATTGCGGTCTTACCGGACGATTTGGCTTAAATGAATAAAAACTTAATTTTTCATCTCCGGGCTGAACGGTCATCTTTGAATAATCAATTGTTCTTTTATCAACTCTTGCAGGAGTTCCTGTTTTAAGTTTTTTTGTTTTTATTCCGTTATCCCTGAGCCATTGGGATAATCCATAAGCTCCTCTTTCTCCGAGTCTTCCGCCATCATAACTGTTTAAACCTATCCAAAGTTTGCCTTCAAGAGAGGTTCCTGTCGTTAAAACGACTGCGTCACAGGAATATTCAATCCCGTATTCATCAATAGCACCGGTAATTCTGCCGTCTTTTGTTTTTAACCCTGTTATACAAGCTTGTTTAAGCCAGATATTCGGAGTTGTTTCCAGAATATTCCGCATATATTTTGTGTATTCTTTTTTATCTGACTGCGCCCTTAATGCTCTGACGGCAGGACCTTTTGATAAATTCAGTGTTTTCATCTGAAGATAAGTAGCGTCTGCAACTTCTCCCATAATTCCGCCAAGTGCATCAATTTCACGCACAAGTGTGGATTTTGCAGGCCCACCGATAGCCGGGTTACATGGTTGCAGTGCAATATTATCAAGATTAAGAGTGCATAAAAGTACATTGCATCCTAATTTTGCAGCGGAAAGTGCGGCTTCACAGCCTGCGTGTCCCGCCCCTACAACTATAATATCGAATTTATTATTCAAATAGTCCATAAGACTATTATACAACGGGGAAAAATTATTGATGCTCTGTTTTATAAATCTTTTTCTGTCTAAAATCTAAAATCTCTTTTGCCGATTTCAATTTCTTTTAGATTACCTTTCAAAATTTCTCTTACTTTTTCATTCGGAACATTATTAATTTCTTTTTCTATCAACTTTTCGCCTACTTTTTTGGTTTCTTCAGTTGCATAATCTTCCAGAAATTCTTTTAATGTTATTAAAGCATTCGGGTGGCAGCAATTTTGAATTTGTCCTGTTTTACAAAGCGACATAAATCTGTCGCCAGTTCTTCCTTCTCTGTAGCAAGCTGTGCAGAAAGACGGTATTTTGCCTTGTTCCATAAGCCATCTGACAACTTCATCCAATGTCCTTTGATCAGAAACATCAAATTGCTCGGTATCATGCGGCCTTTCAACTTTCGAATAACCGCCTACCGAAGTCCTTGATGCACCTGAAACCTGTGAAACTCCGAGATTTAGCAATTTTTCTCTGACTTTTTCGGTTTCTCTGGTCGAAATAATTATTCCTGTATATGGAACTGCAATACGAGTCAAAGCAACTATTTTTGCAAATGTTTCATCATCAATTCCGTTATCAAAAGCAGTCGGGTCAATGTCATCAGCCTTTTTAACTCTCGGAACAGAAATAGTATGCGGGCCGACTCCATGCACTGCCTCTAAATGTTCTGCATGCATCAAGAGTGCGGCAAATTCGTATTTATATCTTTCTAAACCAAATAATACCCCTAATCCTACATCATCAATTCCGCCCTCCATCGCTCTGTCCATAGCTTCGGTATGGTATGCATAATTGTGTTTTGGGCCTGTCGGATGGAGTTTTTCATAGGATTCTTTGTGGTATGTTTCTTGGAATAGTATATATGTGCCGATTCCGGCCTCTTTAAGTTTTTTGTAATTTTCAACGGTTGTTGCCGCAATATTTACGTTAACTCTGCGTATTGCTCCGTTTTTATGTTTTATTGAATAAATTGTTTTGATGCACTCTAAAATATATTCAATCGGATTATTAACCGGGTCTTCTCCGGATTCTATTGCGAGACGTTTATGCCCCATATCCTGAAGTGCAATGACCTCTGCTTTAACTTCTTCTTGCGTAAGTTTTTTTCTCGGAATGTGTTTGTTCTGATTATGATAAGGGCAATAAATACATCCGTTTACACAATAATTTGAGAGGTACAAAGGTGCAAAAATAACGATTCTGTCTCCGTAAAATGCTTCTTTAATTTCTTCCGCCAGTTTGTAAATCTTATTTAAAACCGTTTTGTCATTGCTTGCCAATAGTACTGATGCTTCTTCGTGACTTAAACCCGCACAGTGAACTTGTTTACCTTCATGTACCGGACGAGCTTTATCTAAAATCTTTTCTATTAAATCCAAATTGTTTTTATTTTTTTCAGCATAATCAAGAGTTCTTAAAACTTCTTCATTGTCTATAAATTCTTCCGCTTTCATTGAATTTTTATTATACATTTTTTTCTCCTCATCATATCGGGTAAATATTTTCAATGCACCTATTTTACCCCTGAATAAACGGTTTTTGCGTTAACATGTTCTAAACGTCCTATTTTTCCTGTTAAAGCGTTAATAGTATCAACCGGTGCATCAAGAACAACACTTATTATCCTTATATTTTTCTGTTTGTATGGTATTCCGAATCTTCCTATTATAAATTGTGAATATTCGGTCAAAATGTTTTGGATATCGCAAATTACCGCATCATTTTCAACAATTATGCTAACTATTGCTACACGTGTTTCCATTTTGTTCCTTTCACTTTTAGCTTGTTGTCTGTTCAACCTGCCAAATATATTTAGCACTAAAAAATGTCGTGCCTAAATTAGACACGACATTTTAAGATATCGGTATCTTTCTCCAAAGTCGCAACTTAGGAGTCAGGCACAACTACATTATTGGACAAAGTTTTTTGACTGTCAACCTGCAAATAGGCAATAGCCGACAATATAACCATATTTGAGGATATTCGTTTTTATTTTGTAATATAATGACACTGGAGGGTATCATGCCGCATTTTTTCATCAAATCGAGTGACATAGAAAATAACACCGTAACTATTGCTGACAAAGAAAACTATAGGCACATAGCAAGAGCTTTGCGTGCACGATGCGGAGAAAATTTGCTTTTGATTGACGAAAACCAAATACAGTATGAAACTGTTATTACAAGGATTACAAATTCCGATATAACTTGTTCTGTGCAAAATTTTTACCCTTCAAAAAGAGATTTGGAGTTTAATTTGTATTTAGCGCAAAGTCCGCTTAGAAGTGATGCTCAGCTTGTGATAGCTGAAAAAGCAACTGAACTCGGAGTGCGTGAAATATTTCCGATAATTACCGACAACTGTGCGTTAGCAAAATCCGTACTTGATAAAAAATATGAAAAATGGCAAAAAGTTATGTATGAGGCCTCAAAACAATGTGAAAGAGCCAAAATACCAGTTTGTAACAAGCCTGATACACTTGAAAATGTGTTAATCAAGCAAAATTTTGATAAAATACTTGTATTTGCGGAACGTTCAACAGAAATTTCATTAAAAGAATATTTAAACAGTAGTCCTATCAAAAAAGGAGAGAATGTTCTTGTAATTATAGGGCCCGAAGGCGGATTTTCCAAAAAAGAGTTTGAATATTTTAAGTCAAAAAAACTTCCGCTTATAACGCTCGGGGATTTAATTTTAAAAGCGGACACAGCTGTAGTTGTTGCACTTGGGAATATCGTATATGAATATAAAGGATGATTTTATACTTTCAAATATTGATGACGGATACCTTGTAGGCGGTGCCGTAAGGGATTATCTTTTGTCTGAAAATTGCAATTTTCAGGACAGAGATATTGCTATAAAAAATGCAAAAATCTTTGCGGAGAAGCTTGCGAAGCAATTTGACGGTACTTTAATTGTTCTTGATAATGAAAACCAAATCTACAGGGTTGTTTTGCCGGATAAAATTAATTATCTTGATATTTCTGAAATTGTCGGAAGTTCAATTGAAGAAGATTTAGAAAGACGGGATTTTACAATAAATGCAGTTGCCTACGATTTAAAAAGTGGTAAATATATTGATACAACAGGCGGAATTGATGATTTGAAATGCGGGATAATAAGGACTTTTAAAGAATCAAATTTTACTGATGACCCTTTGAGAATACTAAGGGCTTTTAGATTTATGGCGATTACGGGATTTAAGCCTGCTGATGAAATAAAATCCGCAATAAATAAATATAAACACTTGTTAATGAAACCTTCCGTTGAAAGAATAAATTATGAGATGATGAAACTTTTTGGGGGTAAATATTGTTCTCAGACTCTTAAAATTATGGATGAATTCGGGATTCTTGAGGAACTTTGCCCCTATGTAAAAGAGATGAAACAAGTTCCGCCTAATAATCATCACCATTTGGATTTGTTTAACCACTCAATTGAAACTGTCAGAAATATTGAGAATTTGTATGAAAAATCAAATTCTTCATGCAAAGAGCATTTGGATAAAATAGATTTTGGAGGATTCCCCAGAATCAATCATCTTAAACTTGCAGGATTTTTGCATGATATAGGAAAGTTTTCAACTTGGACAATAGAAGAAGATACTAATAGACACAGATTTCTAAAGCATGATGATGTCGGCTCAAAGATGTGCGTTCAATATTTGAAGAATTTAAAATTTTCAAAAAAACAGATTGAATATATTTCTTTCATGATAAAAAATCACATGTATCCCTCAAATGTTATATCAGCACCGGATTTGTCGGAAAAAGTCATGATGAGATATCTGAGAAAAACAGGAGACAATGTAATAGATAATATTATTTTGGCTAAAGCAGACAGACTTTCGGCAAGAGGAGAAGATATTACTGAAGAAATGGTTAAAGCTAATATTGACGGCTTGGATAAGCTTTTAAACTTTTATTTTGAAAAACGGGATTCAATGAAACCGCTTCCGAAACTTCTTGACGGGATTGAAATAATGAAACTTTTAAATATAAAAGCATCGCCAAAACTCGGGGAAATAATCACGGCTTTGCATGAAGAACAATTAAATGGTAACATCAATACAAAAGAAGATGCTGTTAATTTTGTACAGAATTTAAAGTATGAAAATATATTCAATAACATTTCAGGGTAAACCAGCAAACTACTCCGATATAGATAAATTTGTTTCCCGTTCGGCACAACCGATGGTGGAAGATTTTGCTTGGCTTAAAGAGAATGGGGTTACCGATGTAATAAACTTTCGTACTATGGTAATTTCCAAGCTTGGGTTTGACGAAAAATCCGTTGTTGAAGGTTTGGGAATGAATTATCACAACATACCAAGCGTTACAAAAGAACCGAATGAACAAAATGTAATATATTTTCTAAATACAATTGACAAAATTAAACATAGAAACGGCAAAGCCCATATTCATTGCATGGCAGGTGCAGACAGAACCGGAATGTATTCTTTTATATATAAAACTCTTAATGGTTTGGGAACTGTTTCAGAGAACATTGCAGAATGGATAAATAAAGGACATAACACCGAATTATATCCTGACTTAATAAATCAAACGAAAGAATTATTAAAAAAACTTACACTATACAATATGTAAAAATTTATTCTTAGCAGCTAATATGTCTGGTTTTAACCCGACTTTATTATATTTTAAGGTTTACACAGCACTAAAACTATACTTTAAACTATTCTCAAAAAATTCTTTTTTGCGGGGAGTTTGGATTTTAATTCTTCTATCCGATTTTGGGCAAATACGGAATCCTCGGAAAATTGTTTTAAACCCAAAAATTTCTTATAATACCTTATTGCATCGGGATATTTCCCCAATTTATCAAAGCTCATTGCGATTCCTAAGTATGCTTTATAATAATCGGGATTACGTTTGATGAGTTTGAAAAATGTTTGGGAGGCTTCTTCAAATCTTCCCATTCCCATAAGCATAGCACCTTTATTGTAGTATGCTTTTAAAAATCCGGGGTTGGTTTCTATGAGCTTGTTATATATCATCAGTGATAAATCCGATTCATCAACAAGCTCATGTGCAATTGCAAGCTGAATTTGCGCTTCAAGATTTTCCTTGTTTAAGACGATAGCTCTTATTAAATGTGGGATTGCTTCCTCGGGATGTCCGTCTGAAAGATAGCAGACTCCGAGTTCGTAATAATATTTGTCGTTATTTTCATCAAGTTTTATAAGTTTGTCTAAAGTATTTATCGCTTTTCTGTATTCGGTCAGATATTTGTAAGAAGAGGCTAAACCTAAGTATGCTTCCTGATGGTTCCTGTCAAGCATAATCGAATCAAGATAACATTTTACGGATTCTCTGTATAATTTTGAGAATCTGAGTGCATCCGCTTTAATGCAAAGTTCGTAAGAGCGTGTTTTGATTGGTATACTGACTCTGTTTACTGCTCTGGAAACGTTTTCCCTAATATTTTTCTTAACTAACATAAACCTCTCCAAAGAGTATTCTATTAAAACGAAACATGTTTAATAACATACATTTGGAGTAGATTTTTAATTTTATAAACAACAGGGGAATATTTTATAGTACAAATTCGTACTATTTTCTATTTATGAGAAAAATATGTTTTTTTATAATTTTGACTATAATTCCTGTTTTGGCATACGAGGTTTATTTTCCTGAAAACTTTCAATACAAAAATGACGATACAAATTTACTGTTTGTTGTCGATTTTTCGAACAGTATGAGCGAATACGTTGAAAATGAAACAAAAGTTAATTTGGTAAAAAAAATGCTAAATCGAATTGCTCCTCAAATTTCTTCCGAAACAAAAGTCGGTATGCGAGTTTACGGGCATAATTGTAATTTGCTTGCTATGCAGGCATGCAGAAGTTCCGAACTTGTTGTTCCGCTTGAAAAAGGTAATAATTACAAAATAACTTCCGCAATATCGAAGTTGAGACCTAAAGGTATGACTCCGATTACATATTCTTTAAAACAAGCCGTAAAAAAAGATTTTGTTGATATAGACGGAAAAAAACATATTATTTTGCTCACTGACGGAGGAGAAAATTGTGACGAAAGTCCTTGTGACTACGCAATATCACTTATTAAAACAAGAAGAGATATAAATATTGATGTCATAGCTTTTAATGTTCATGATTCGGACGATTTGGCACAGCTAAGATGTACTGCTGATGTTACCGGCGGGCATTTTATTAAGGCTGATACCAATGCAGAGCTTATAAAATCTATGGAAGATTTAATTTTGCCGCATAAAAAAGTCGAAGCTCTTATTTTGAGAAATGATTAATGGTTTTATTCCTTTTTACTTTGAAACATTAATTTTTCATTAATATTTTAAAAAATCGTTTAGATTTATAGTATAAATATAATGTTAAAGTATAGGAGGAAAAATTATGGCATTAAAACCGTTACAAGACAGAATAGTTATTAAGGTTATTGAAGATACTGAACAAACTTCCGGCGGAATATTTATTCCGGATAGTGCGAAAGAGAAACCGCAAAAAGGAGAAGTTGTTGCAGTAGGTGAAGGTAAAATGAATGATAAAGGAGAAAGAGAACCAATGGGCGTAAATGTTGGGGATGTAATCCTTTATGCAAAATATTTAGGCACTGATATTAAAATGGACGGTGTCGAATATAAAATATTGTCAATAAAAGACGCATTAGCAATTGTTGAATAGGAGAAATAAAAATGGCAAAAAGAATTGTTTTTGAAGAAGATGCGAGAAAATCGCTGCTTAAAGGTATAGATGCAGTAGCTGACGCAGTTAAAGTTACACTCGGACCTAAAGGAAGAAACGTAATTTTACAAAAGAAATTTGGTGCACCTCAAATAGTTAATGACGGTGTTACTATTGCTAAAGAAATTGAGCTGCAAGACGGATTGGAAAACGCAGGAGCACAACTTCTTAAAGAAGTTTCATCCAAGACAAATGATGTCGCAGGTGACGGTACAACTACAGCATCAGTTTTGGCACAAGCTATCGTAAGAGAGGGTTTAAAGAATCTAACGGCCGGTGCTAATCCGATGTCTATGAAACGTGGTATTGATAAGGCTGTTGATATTGCTATCAACAAGATTAAAGATTTATCACACCCTGTTTCTACAAAAGAAGAAATTGCACAAGTAGCAGGAATTTCGGCCGGCAATAATTCCGAAATTGGTGAATTAATAGCCGAAGCTATGGAAAAAGTAGGAAATGACGGTGTTATAACAGTTGAAGAAAGCAAATCTTTCGGAACTAATTTAAAGGTTGTTGAAGGTATGCAATTTGATAAAGGTTATATTTCACCATACTTTGTAACGGATGCGGAAAGAATGGAAGCTGTCCTTGAAGATGCTTACGTTCTTTGTGTAAACAAGAAAATTAACCTTATAACAGATTTAGTTCCTGTTCTTGAACAAGTTGCTCGTGACGGACATTCACTTCTTCTTATTGCAGAAGATGTTGAAGGTGAAGCACTTGCTACATTGGTAGTTAATACTATGAGAAAAGTATTAAGAGCGGTTGCGGTTAAAGCCCCCGGGTTTGGTGACAGAAGAAAGGCTATGTTAGAAGATATCGCAATTCTTACAGGCGGTCAAATGTTTACCGAAGAACTCGGTATGAAGTTGGAAAATATTACAACAGCAATGATGGGTACTGCAAAACGTGTTACTGTTACAAAAGATGAAACTACAATTGTTGTAGGTAACGAAACAAAAGCTGCAGTTCAAGAAAGAGTTGCTTTAATCAAAAAACAAATAGAAGCTTCTGACAGTGAATACGACAAAGAAAAACTTCAGGAACGTATGGCAAAATTGTCAGGCGGTGTTGCGGTTATAGAAGTCGGTGCTGCTACGGAAATTGAACTTAAAGAAAGAAAATTGAGAATCGAAGATGCTTTGAACGCTACAAGAGCAGCTAACGAAGAAGGTATTGTTCCGGGAGGCGGAGTTGCTCTTATAAGAGTACAGCAAGAACTTGAATCAAGACTTGAAAAAATTAACTTTGAGTCTGATGATGAAAAGAGCGGATATAAGATTCTTACGGCTGCACTTGACGTACCTTTAAGAGCTATTGCGGATAATGCAGGCGCTAAAGGCGATATCGTAGTAGATAACGTAAGAAGCGAGAATAACGCTTATGGTTATGATGCACTTCTTAACAGATATACCGATATGTTCTCAGCAGGTATTGTTGACCCTGCCAAAGTTACAAGAAGTGCATTGGAAAATGCCGCTTCAGTAGGTTCAATGTTACTTACAACTCAAGCAGCCGTTGTTGAAATACCTGAAGAATCAAAAGCTCCTGATATGTCAGCAATGGCAGGCATGGGCGGAATGGGAATGATGTAAAAACCGTACGCAGTTTGTTCTGCGTAGGTTTTTACGAATGACCCGATAGTGTGTTAGAAAAAGGCTGAAACAGAAGTGTTTTAGCCTTTTTCGTAACCGTTCTTCACCGCCGTGCAACGAAGTTGCTCAGGCGGAATGGGCATGATGTAACAGATTTTTGGCAGAGTGAGGGTTTAGCGGCAAAGCCGCAAGCCCGAAACTCGTCAGAGTAAATTGCACGAGTTGAGTGCAAAAATGCATTAGTATTTTGTAACGAAATAAAGTGCAATGCGTACCCGAAAATCTAAGACAGGTGCTTTAATGAAATTGTGATACATGGGTGCTAAAAAAGGCTAAAACATTTTGTTTTAGCCTTTTTTGTAACTTTTTATATCAATGTTTTTATAAAATCTACAATTTCTTTTACGGAATAATTATTTTTAGTTACAAAAAATTCTTTTTTTGTTTTTTCTTTTACATAATCTAAAGAATTACCGTCCAAAAATAATTCTGTATATGGTTTTAACATAATAGACGGTATTGTAACAATATCTGTTTTTATATCTTTTACTGCCGCTATTAAATCCTCTGATGTTATTAAACCGGCAACGGTTACTTCATTTCCCCAATATTTTGAGATTACGGGTTTTACAATAATTTCCAAGTTCTTAATTTTATTAAGTTTTTCGGAAATATATTCAAAAGCTGATTTTGCGGCAACAGAGCAAGCAAATGTTATGGAGAATTTTTTGGAAATTTTATTTGGGAGTTCAAATCTGTCAAAATCATCCATAAGTGTTCTTAATGAACCAACTCCGTCATCCAATTGTGAAAAATTACCGTAATACTCACTTGCCGGAATATTCATCCCCGCTTTTAAAAATATTTCATCAGAACAATAAACTTTCTTGTATTTATTGGAAATTTCAATAGTTTTAAGTGCAGTTTCTTTATCAACCGTTTTTAATTTTTCTCCTCTGAACTTAGTAATCCCAACAGGAACAATTGCAACAGAGAGAAGATTTTCTCCGAATGAATTTAAATCCTTCAGAGTTCTTTCAAGTTCTTCACCGTCATTATATCCGGGGCAGAGTACTATTTGAGTATGAAAAGGTATGTCATTATTGCTAAACCATTTCAAATTCTCCATTATTTTTGAAGCATTCGGATTCTTTAGCATTTTAACCCTTAATTCAGGATTTGTTGTATGAACAGATATATAAAACGGCCCCAAATGGAGTTTTGCAATTCGCTCCTTATCTTTATCAGTCAGGTTTGTAGTTGTAATATAAGTTCCCTGAAGGTAAGAAAGCCTGTAATCGTCATCTTTAATATACAAAGTGTTTCTCAATCCTTCTGGCTGTTGGTCTACAAAGCAAAATATACACTTATTAAGACATGGTTTAACTTTATCAAACACTGCTGATTCAAATATTATTCCCAAATCTTCATCATAATCTTTTTCAAGTTCAATTTCTTCAATTTCGTTGTTTTGTTTTTGGATTTCTATTGTTATAATTTCTCCTTTGCAGAGAAAATTGTAATCAATCATATCCTGAGGTTTTTCATTATCTATTGATAGCAGAATATCGCCTTTTTCGATACCGAGTTCTTGTGCAATAGAATCTGCAACAGTTCCGCTAACTATTGCAGGCATGTTCAAGTCCCTCCAACAAAGATACAAAATTTCTATATTCGCATGCCAGATTATCAAACACAACAGAAGTTCCGTTTGGCAGATTATTCTTGTCCAACAGTTTTTTTGTGTCTATCATTAAGCATTCACTTTTTCTTTTAAGCAGTAACAAAAGTTTTTTATAATCTTCATCACTTAATACATCAGCACAACAAAGCTTAATTCGTGCTGTTACGAGAAACTGCACCGGATTTTCTGTTATAGTAGAAAGTAACTCTTTATTTAGTTCGTGTTTCCCTTTTTCTGTAATTGCATAGCAAATAGACGGTCGTCCTCCTTTAGACATAAGTTTTTGCGCAGATACAAGTCCTGATTTTTCCATATTTTTTAAAGCAGGTTGCAAAGTTCCCATACTTGGTTTCATAAGGGTTGAAAATGTTGATTTTATCTGTTTAGAAATACCGTACATTGTTAGCGGGGTTTTATTTAATTCATATAAAATTAAAATATTAATCATTGAAATCCTCGTTGTTTGTAACTGATGCAAATTCATCAGCTAAAGTTGAGCTCCATTTTGTTCCGGAATCCATAAGAATTGTTTTTATGGCATCCTGTTTTGACAGAGCTTTTCTGTAAGGTCTGTCTTCCATTAGAGCAAAGTATGAGTCAACAATCAAAATAATTTGGGATTCTATAGGAATGCTGTCACCTGATAAATGTTCGGGATATCCTGTTCCGTTCCAGTTTTCGTGGTGTTTCTCAATAATCGGAATAATATCTCCAACTTCGCTAATCGGTTTTAAGATTTCCCTTGCGGCGATAAGCGGATGTTGTTTTATTGATGCAAATTCTTTATCATCCAAAGGAGCTGTTTTCCCTAATATTTCTTTCGGAAGCATTGTATTTCCTATGTCATAAAGCAGAATAGCAACTTTTAATTTATCAATATCTTCTTTTGGTAAATCAAATCGTTTTGCCAAAAGAGTTGCCAACAGAACTTTTTTCTTTGTTCCTCCTGCTATATGTTCGGGGTTATATGTAGAAACAAGGGTATCCGAAACCTGATACAAAATCTCGTTATTTATATTCATTTCCTGAAGTTTTTTGTTCAGAATATTTGTAGTCTTTTTATCCAGAGGGATTCTGTGTTTCTGGAGAATATCAACAAAAGCATTGATAGCGACTTCTTGCCAAGAAGTTTCGGATGCCGGTTTAGCAACAGTAACCCTGTTCCTTCCGGTACGTTTTGATTCATACATGGCATGGTCTACAAGTTCTTCCAATTCATAAATATCCTCAGAATGTTCCATATAAGTACCGACTCCGATACTTGCAGTAATATGTCCGATTTTTTCGAGCGGGATACTTTCAATTGTTTTTCTTATACGTTCCGCAAAAATCAGTCCGCCTTTTGAATCTACACCGGGGAGAATTACGTTAAATTCTTCTCCGCCCATTCTTGCCGCAATATCAATTGTTCTGCAACTGCTTTTTAAGACTTCCGATATAGCTTTAATTGCCATATCACCGTAGTTGTGGCCGTATTTATCATTAATTTTTTTCAAATGGTCTAAATCTATTCCTATAATCGAGAATTTTGTACCTTGTCTTTTTGAACGAACGATTTCTTTTTGTACAAATTCTTCAAAATACCGTCTGTTGTACAGTCCTGTCATTCCGTCAGTTACTGCCTGTTCTTTCACTGTTTGGAACAATCCTGCAATTGTCATGGCAAGCTCAATCTGTTTTGAAAACAGTTTTAAAAATTTTAATTCACTTTCTGTAGCTTCTTCTCTGGAAGAAAATACAACCAACGAGCCATAGTGAGAATGGTTATATGTTAAAGGAATAAGTATATATGACTTAGTTCCTGTTTTTCCGAGTTCTTTTTCTAAAATTTCATCCGAAATATCCGGAACAGATGATTTGATAAGGCTTGCAATATCTTTTGAAATATATATGTTGTCTCCATGTATGGCACTGCTTATTTCCTCAATATTTGGAACACTAAACCTTTTTTCAAAAGGTTCGCAGCCTAAAACACTTCTGAATATATTTTCAAACATTGGTCCTGAATAAGCCATCATTTGAAGATATTCACCGTTTTCATCAATCATTTTTTTAGAGATACAAGAGTGTAAGTACCCAAGTTCGCCCTGCAAACTGGTTACAATTGCATTCAAAACGCTTGATAACGGTCTGGAGGAATTCATCATGTCCCAAATATGCTGTAAAGTAAGCATTTGTTTATTTGCGGTATCAAGTTCTTTTGTTCTCTGTGCAATTTCGGCCTCCAGCTTGATATTGAGTTCATAAATCTCCAACAAAGATTGTTTCCCCGAATAAATAGAGGATTCAACTTTATCCAGCTCTTTTTTGAAATTTTTTATGCTATCGAAAAAACCCACGGGAGTGTCCTATAAAGTTATATAACTTAACAATTATAGCATTTTTGCGACATCACATCAATAGTCATAATAAAATGCGGAAAAAGTTTAATTTTTCCGCATTCTGTGTACTATATTGCGTAGCAATTTAATCCCGCTCTTAATTTCCCCAGTGCCCGTGCTTCTGTTTGACGTATACATTCTTTTGTTACGCCGTAAAGCTTTCCTATGTCCTCAAGAGTTGTCTTAGTAAAATTTTCCAAGCCGAATCTCATCTTGATTACACTCTGTTCTCTTTCTTTTAGAGTTGATACTACTTGTGCAACTTCTTTTTTAAGCTCCTCATATTCAATATTTTCTTCAACGCAGTCTTTTTCATCAGCAACAACATCCGCAACAGACAATTCGCTTCCGTTGTTTGCATCAAAACTTCCTTCTATAGAAACAGTTGATGTGTAAGCTGAAAGGTATGTATCAATTTTTTCAGGCTCAATATCCATCTTTTTCGCTACATCACTGTTTGTTACTTGGCAATTGTAGCTTCTTTCCATTTCAGCCTTAACTTTTGAAAATTTTGACAATGTTTCCTGAATATAAACAGGTATTTTCATGCAATATGATTGTTCGGAAATTGCCTTAAACATTGCTTGTTTAATCCACCAAGTTGCATAAGTTGAAAATCTGTAGCCTAAATCGGGATTAAATTTTTCAACCGCTACCATTAATCCGAGATTGCCTTCCTGAATTAAATCTGTCATCGGTAATTTTGAAACATGGATGGCTTTTCTTGCAATAGTCAAAACAAGTTTTAAGTTTGCCTGAACCAGTCTGTTCTTTGCAAATAAGTCTCCGTTTTTAGCTCTGATAGCCAATTCTTTTTCTTCTTTTGCTTCCAATTGTTTGATTGAGTTAACCTTTCTTAAATAGTCGCCTAAATCGGACGAAGTTGATGTGATTGCGACAAAGCCTGCTCTTGCCGGATTGGTTGCGCCTGTTTTTTTGAGGGTAATTGTTTTTTCTTTCATACTTTTTTGCTCCATATAAATAGTAAACGTAAATTTTCTGGGGTAAATTTTTTTGGTAAATATTTTGGGGGTAAATATTTTGGGGGTAAATTTTTTTACCGAAAAATATTGTTTAACCTTATAAGGAAATCAGACACTTGAAACATAACACATATTCCTTATATACACAATATATATCAAATGTATATAAACTTCAAGTGTTTTGTTAAGAAATATTACAAAAATACCCCTGATTTTGAGAAATTTTTACAAAACTTAACACAATTTAGAAATTGTAACAAATTGTAAAGACGGATTTTTCGGAGTTGTAACATGGCTGAAACCCTTGATATAATTGCGATATTATATTATATGATATGAGTCCTTCTGTGCTTAGCCATGGCAATTATTAAACTCCAAAATACTTTATATATATAAGTGATAATTTGGGAAAGGAATTTAGAATATGTTAGATGATGTAATTACAAGTACTACCAAAACAGCAAGCGGAATGATTGTAGAAAATGGTTATCATAGGAATGCTGATGTTGTATGGAGAGATAGAAAATGCTTATTTCCTGAAGGACATTATATGAAAACTACCTATGGTTTAGATTCATTGGAGGTAAAAAAAGTAGGAAAAAAAATACAGTATATAAATGCTAAAGGGAGTGTTTTAGGTAATGAATTTGATACGTTTGGAACATTAGATGTTATGAAATTCAAAGAGTTATTAAAAAGCTTAAAAAATGTCAACAAAATGTCTTTAAATGAAACAGTAAAAGATATACTACGTGTTGGCAAACATGTACGTTTATAATAATCGCACAGTACAGACTATATGGTGTACCAAACTATGCCCCCAGCTTATAGGTCGGGTTTTAACCCGACAAGAAACACTTTATTCGTCATTCTGAGGACTTTAGTCCGAAGAATCTCAGTCAAAACATGAAAGGGATTCTTCGGTCGCTGCGCTCCCTCAGAATGACGTGGAAATGCTCGGGATGACGGAGTGGTGGAGTGTGTGGAGAGATTCTTCGCTGCGCTCAGAATGACGGGAAAGTGCTCAGGATGACGTGGAAATGCTCGGGATGACAGAGAAGTGAAGTGTGAGGAGAGATTCTTCGCTTACGCTCAGAATGACGGGAAAGTGCTCAGAATGACAGGGGAGTACTCAGAATGACAGGGGAGTGCTCGGAATGACGGGAAAAGTTAATATGATAGCCTTTAACACGCCCAAATTAATACTTATAATTTTGATTTTGCAGGAACAATTTCAATTCCGAAGATCTTTCGTCAACAATATTTATAACATTTTGCATTTCCGCTTCAAGTTCTTTTCTTCCGTTGAACTTTGT
>JAEEGL016157682.1_pt1 | contig 37275 bp, 31 predicted proteins | sample 9134231 | NCBI WGS metagenome assembly JAEEGL01 (sample SAMN16246548, study PRJNA631951) | gut metagenome | biome: gut microbiome; feature: rumen; material: fiber-attached | host: Bos | place: Iran: Karaj | collected 2018-10 | reverse complement strand
GGATACGCGATCATACTGCTTCTGTGCTTTACCGGGCTTGCAAGGACAGTCATACTAGACTGCATCCCCGGAGCGCTGGTATTCGCCTGCAACGGTATGCTCTCCGTCCTTGTAACGGTGTTCCTGTCGAGCACTGTCGATTACGGGGAGATCAAGACCGGAAGAAGAGAGGAGAGCGTCATATTCTCGATGCAGACCTTTGTGTACAAGCTCTCATCCGGTATCTCCGCCGCTATAGCGCTGGTCGGTCTGGACATCATAGGCCTTGAGGGAAACCCCGATGAGACCGGCGTGATCGTAGAGCAGAGCGCATCGACTATCACAGGGCTGCGCCTGCTGATGACGATAATACCGATCATAGTACTTATCGGCGCGTTCTTCTTCTTTAAGGCGAAGTTTAAGCTCACCGACGAAGTCACTGAGGAGAATTCCAGGATACTCAGGGAGAAGAAGGCAGAACTCCGGGAGACTAAGGAGTAGATATCTGTTCACATGCAGAAAAGGAAACTATCATGAGTAAACTAAACTACCAGGTCGTCGTGGAGACCGCAAACGGTCCTGTCGCGGTAAACGGCTCTGCGGAATTCGCGCAGGGCCCCCTTAATATAGTCTGTGAGGCTCCAGAAGGCCGTCTGCGCTGCGTAAAAGCCGAGACCGATACAATTATCGACCCGCAGGATAAGATCTTCGTAAACGGCTATCAGACCTGGACCCACAGTCCGGAGTTTTCGCCTTCTGACACGCAGAAACTGTACGGAAGGAAGCTCCCGAAGTTCCTCATAAACAAATACCACCTGGAAAGCTACGGCGACCTGTTCTTCCAGGACTATCCCGGGACCTTCGGAAAGTTCCTTGGCTATTCATGGGCGTACATACGCAGCGGCGAAAAGTTCAGGCTGTTCGCCTCGCTTGACGAACGTCCGGGGTATACTGTCTTTAAGTTCGACGTACTTAAGGACCAGCTGGTGATAGAGCGCGACTGCCGCGGCGTAAAATGCGGCGGGCCGTTCCACGCCTTCGACCTGTTCTACGCGGAAGGTACCGAGGACGAGGTGTTTGACGCCTGGTTCTCCGCCATGGGCCTTAAGGCGCGCACCACCGAAAAGCTGGCCGGGTACTGCAGCTGGTATAACAGATACGACAAGATAGACGAAAAGTGCATCCTGTCGGATCTTGAGGGCGCCGCCAAGGTGCTGCGCCCGGGCGATCTTTTCCAGATAGACGACGGCTGGCAGCACGCCGTGGGCGACTGGCTCGAGGTTAGAGAAGACAGGTTCCCGAAAGGACTTGCGCCTGTTGTGGATAAGATCCATGCCAGGGGCTTTAAGGCAGGCCTGTGGCTCGCTCCTTTCGGAGCCCAGTTCGGTTCGCACCTTGCGGAAAAGCATCCGGACTGGCTGCTCAAACCCGGCGGAAAGCCCTGGGCTGCAGGTATAAACTGGGGCGGATTCTGGGCTCTGGATATCGATAACAAAGAGTTCGTCGCTTACATCGAAGAAGTATTCGACACGGTCCTGAACAAGTGGGGCTTCGACTTCGTAAAGCTGGACTTCCTGTACGCCGCAGCGCCTTACGGCACCGAGGACGAGAGCAGGGCGGGGCGCATGATACGCGCCATGGAGCTGTTAAGAAGAGTCTGCGGCGACAAGCTGATCCTGGGCTGCGGAGTTCCTCTGATGCCTGCGTTCGGCCTTGTTGACTACTGCCGCATAGGCTGTGATGTGGGGCCTGAATGGGACGACAAGTTCTACATGCGCTGGACCCACCGCGAGAGGGTGTCGACGGCAAACAGCATAGACGACACCACATTCAGGCGCCAGATAAACGGCCGCGGTTTCATGAATGACCCGGACGTGTTCTTCCTGCGCGATGAGAACTGCAGGCTCACAGAAAAGCAGAAGGAGCTGCTGTACACAGCTAACGCAAAATACGGCGGTATCCTGCTGATCTCAGACGACATGAACAACTGGGATGAGAAGAAGATCGCAGCGTACAACAAAGTGCGGGAGATGTTCGGCGCATAAAAAAAGGCCCGGAAGGGCCCTGCAGGAATGCTTACCTGCTTATCTTAAGATAGTGGCACGTGCCTTTTCCAAGGACGCTTTCCATTTTTTCGCGGAAGGCGTCTTTTTCTTCGAGGGGAACGTAGGCCTGGATCGTCCCGGCAAAGCCTCCTCCGTGGACGCGCACCGCGCCTTTTCCGGCCAAAACTTTTCTTGCCAGCTCTATGCACTCAGCGTACTTAGTGCTGTCCGGGTGGGACTGGGGGACTATGTTTTTGAGAAGCTCTTCCGAGGAGCGCGCAGACTGGTTTATCAGATCAAGGTAGCGGGTGAAATCTCCGGCTTTGAGGGCTTCAGCCAGCTTTCCGGCTCTTTTGTTCTCCGCGAAGAAGTGCATGGCGCGGCTTTTCTGCAGATCAGTAAGATCCTCTTCTGAGCCGTTTGCGGCAGGGCCTGTCTGGCCCCTCATGTATGCGTAGAATTCATCTTCCGGTACGTCGCGCAGGACCTCTTTGCCGAAGAATTTTGCCGCGGCGCACATGTCGGCGGGTATGGAAGCGTAGTCAGCAGTAAGGTCTGCGTGTTCGGTGCGGGTGTCTATGATGCACAGCGCGTAGCCGAAATCCTCGAAGCGGCGGTCTATCTGTTCTATCACCGGGTTTTCGGGGTCTTTAAAGTCTATGGCTACTATATTGCCCACCGAGCAGGCCATCTGGTCCATAAGGCCGCAGGGCTTGCCGAAGTACACGTTTTCCGCGTACTGGCCTATCTGCGCTATCTGAACGTCGGAAAGCTGCCCGCCGCAGTAGAACTCGTTGAAGATGCGCCCGATCAGGACTTCGTAGGCAGCGGAGGAGGAAAGTCCGGATCCGGAGAGGACTTCGGACTTCATCTCAGCGTTAAAGCCTCCGATATTGTAACCGAGCTGCGAGATGCGGGCTGCGATGCCCCTTACAAGGCTCTCAGAGCGGTTCTGCTCGCTTTTTACCGGCTCAAGGTCTGAAAGGTCGACCTTAAGCTCCGGATAGCCCAAAGAGGCGATTTTAACGATCTTGCCGTCTGTCTTTTCGGCCTCAGCCGTTATGTAGAGGTCTATTCCTGCCGCGAGTACTTTTCCGTGCTGGTGGTCTGTATGGTTTCCGCCCAGCTCCGTGCGTCCGGGCGCTCTGAATGTCCTGGTCATGTTGTTATCCTCTGTGTTCTGCGCGCGCTGCTGCATCGAAAACGCGTACACCGTGCGCGATCTGAACTCTTCGCCTGCCTTAAGCAGCGTCGTGGGGAATGCCGGGTGGTTGGGGCTGTCCGCGAAGTGTTGGGTCTCGAGGCACACCGCGTCATTTGTGTTGTATAGCTGGATGCCGGGCTGGTCGGTGAAGACCTCAAGGCAGATGCCGCTTTTTGTGCCTTTTAGGGATGCCGCTTTTCTGAAGCCTGTGCCGCAAAGGACGTAGTTTTCGTCGTGCGGTGCTTCGAACCGGCGCTCTGTTCTGTAGTCGAAGCGGGTGCCTTCCACGTCAGTAAACATTCCTGTCGGTATGAGCGTGCCGCCGGTCTCTGTTATGCGGTCCGCGTTTATGGAAAGAAGGTGGTCTTCGGCGCTTCCGCCGCCGTTCAGGTTGAAATATGTGTGATTCGTGAGGTTGATCACGGTGTCAGCGTCGCAGACAGCGCGGTAATCTATGATAAGGCTGTCGTTTTCCGCGGTGAAGCTTACTGTGACCGCAAGCCTTCCGGGAAAGCCCTGGTCGCCGTCTTCGGATATGAGGCACAGACACACGCTTTTCCGTTCGTCTCCGGGCGCCGCGGAAGATCCTTCTCCGCCCCTGATGCTCCAGAGCCTTTTGTCGAAGCCTTCTTCGCCTCCGTGAAGGCAGTTGCCGTTCTCGTTGGCGCTGAGGCGGTACGTTTTGCCGCCAAGGCTGAAAACTGCGCCTCTTATCCTGTTGGCGTAGCGTCCGACCGTTATCCCGTCGCGGCCTACGCATATATCCCCGTACCGAAGCTCTTTTACCTGAGCCCCGAGAGGGTCGATAAGTGCGGTAAGCGCTCCGTCCTTCAATACTATTTCTTTTTCAGATCTATACTCTTCCATGGTCCGCCTCCCGTCACATTGTATCGCAAACTGCCCGGATTGACAAACCCAAGTTTAAAAGATATACTTTTATTTTAACAAAGCTGCGTTACTGCGGCGTATGAAAGTGGAGTGCGATGGGCGGATTCCTGCTTAACAGTTTTCTGCTCGGCCTGGGACTGGCAATGGACGCTTTTTCAGTGTCTGTGGCAAGCGGGCTGGCTGAGCCTGACATGAAGAAAAGCAAGATGCTGGGCGTACCGGCGGTCTTCGGGGTATTCCAGTTCATGATGCCTCTTATCGGCTGGGTACTGGTGCACACCATAGTTGAGCACTTCCGCGCTTTCCAGAAGTTCATCCCGTGGATAGCGCTTGTCCTGCTGTGCTGGATAGGCGGGAAGATGCTTATAGAAGGCATAAAGGGCAAAGGATCCGAGGAACCCGCGATCAAGGGCGTAAAGGACCTGCTGGTGCTTGGCGTCGCAACGTCCATAGACGCTCTTTCCACGGGCTTTGCAATAGCTGAATACGGCCTTAAGGACGCTCTTTTGTGCGCCTTCATAGTGGGTGTCGTCACTTTCGCGGTCTGCCTTGCAGGCATCTTCATCGGAAGAAAAGCCGGAAGCCACATTTCGGGCAAAGCTTCGGTACTGGGCGGCATAATACTGATAGCAATAGGCATAGAGATATTTGTAAAAGGGATGTTTTAGAGCATGGTCGAAAAGCTTGAAAAATTAAAGGGAAGGACGCCCCGGGTGCTTCTTCAGGAAAGCTGCAAACGTTCGGCCGTCATCATCCCCCTCATAAATAAGGACAGCGGAACAGAAGTTCTCTTCGAGGTGCGCTCGCCTGGGATAGGACGCCAGCCCGGAGACGTGTGTTTTCCCGGGGGTGCAAGGCAGAACAGCGAGTCTCCTGTTCAGACTGCCGTTCGCGAGGCCTGCGAGGAGCTACTCATAAAGCCGGAGCAGCTGGAGATAATAGGCCCTTCCGACATGTTCCACAACGAGAGCCTTCTGGTCTGCCCGTTCGCGGCATGGCTCAAAGACTACAGCGGCGCTTTCTCAAAGGACGAGGTGTCGGAGGTCTTCACCGTACCACTGCAGCACTTCATAGACAACGAGCCTTTCATGTGCAGGTCGCGCATGGTAAGGGAAAGGGACGAGGATTTCCCGTACGAGCTGATCTCGGGCGGTAAAGACTATAAATGGCCCCCGCGCATAGACGACGAGCTGTTCTACAGGCTCGAAGGTCACACGCTGTGGGGCATAACGGCAAGAATACTGAACGGTTTTATCAAACTATTATGAAAGGAGCGCATCATGAAGGTCGTATTGATGGGTACTGAAACAAGGCAGACGAAGTTCGCTTATGATATAGATATCAAAGGCGCGGAGCTGATAGCTGTGGCAGGGGACGCAAGCCCCGAAGTTCTCGCGGAAAAGGCCGCTGACGCCGAGTACGTCATAGCGGACGCCATCTCAAGCTTTACTGCGGCGCACATGGATGCCATGCCCAGGCTCAAGCTGGTGCATTCTGAAGGCGTTTCCATAAACAAGATAGACACTGCCGCGGCGGCCGAAAAGGGCATCATCGTATGCAGCAACAAGGGCGCAAACGCCGTATCCGTAGCGGAGCACACGCTGACGCTCATAATGGCTCTTACGAAGAGCATATACCCCGCGTACAAGGCAGTCATGTACGGAAGGCAGATCGAGACCAAGACCAGTATGATCAAGGCAGGCATCAAGGAGCTTTCCGACTACAGCCTCGGAATGATAGGCTTCGGCGACATAGCCAAAGAACTGGCCAGGATGCTCATACCTTTCGGCACCAAAGTCTACTACACGGATATATTCCTCCCGTCCCCGGAGATAGAGGCGAAGTACAATGTCACTTATCTTGAGAGGGAAGAACTGATCTCGACCTGCGATATAATAAGCCTGCACGTTCCCGTGCTTCCGTCCACTGAGAACATGGTGGACAGGGAGTTCCTCTCGAAGATGAAAAAGGATTCCTTCTTCATCAACACCGCAAGAGGAGAGCTCATGGTGAACGAGGACGTAATAGAGGCGCTCCAGATAGGAAAGCTCGCAGGCGCAGCCTTCGATACCATAGCTCCGGAACCGGTGCTCGCGGACAACCCGTGGCTTTCTATACCGCCGGAGATCGCAGACAAGGTAATAATAACGCCGCATATAGCGGGCGTCACCATAAACATGTTCCGCAAGGCCTACCGCACGATCTGGAGCAACATTTTCAAGGTGGAAGCCGGGGAAGAGCCGGTCAACTGGGTAAACAGGAAGAAGTAAAGGAGCAAACTCATGTATATAGACAGCAGAATGTTCAGGCTCGGAAACGCCAGGAACGTCATCAGGGAGATGTACGAGTACGGCAAGAGCCGCGCGGCTGTGGTAGGGCGCGAGAACATCTACGATTTCACGCTTGGAAACCCCGCCGTGGAGCCGCCCGAGAGCCTCAACGCGACCATGATGGACATACTCCAAAACGAGCCGTCCATTCAGGTGCACGGCTATACCTCGGCCCAGGGCGACGCGCCGGCGCGTGAGGCTATAGCAAACGACCTCAACGCGCGCTACGGCACCCACTTCCACAAGGATAACTTCTACCTTACCTGCGGAGCGGCTTCGGCCCTGGCCATAAGCCTTGGCGCTATAATAGTTCCGGAATGCAACGAAGTAATAGCTATAGCGCCTTACTTCCCGGAATACGGAGTGTTCACCGAAAACGCCGGGGGAAAGTTCGTCCTGATCCCGCCAGATGTGCCAAACTTCCAGATAGATATGGAAAAGCTCGAGGCTGCTATCAACGAGAAGACAAGGGCGCTCATAGTAAATTCCCCGAACAACCCCTGCGGAGCGGTATACTCCGAGGAGACGATAATAAAGCTGGCGGCGCTTCTTAAGCGCAAGTCCGAAGAGTTCGGCCACGCCATAGTCCTGATCAGCGACGAACCCTACAGGGAGATAGTCTACGACGGACTTAAGATCCCGTTCCTCACCAAATACTACGATAATACCATAGTCTGCTATTCATACAGCAAGGCTCTTTCCATCCCCGGCGAGCGCTTCGGCTACGTGCTGGTGCCCGACGAGATGGAGGATTCCGTAAGTGTATACCTCGCGGTGTGCGGCGCGGGAAGAAGCTACGGCTACATCTGCGCGCCGAGCCTTCTTCAGCGGACTATCGCAAGGGTCACAGGGCAGCTCGCGGACGTGAACGAATACAAAAAGAACAGGGACCTTCTGTACGGAGGCCTTACGGATATCGGTTTCGAGTGCGTTAAGCCCCAGGGAGCGTTCTACCTCTTCGTAAAGGCTCTGGAGGACGATACCGCCGCATTCTGCGAGCGATGCAAGGCTCTGGACCTTCTGGTAGTAAGCGGAGCTGGTTTCGGATGCCCCGGCTACATAAGGCTGGCGTACTGCGTGGACAACGACATGATAAAGCGCAGTCTGCCGGTATTTAAAAAACTGTACGACTCATACAAATAGAACCATGACAGAGATCTCGGTAAAAGATATCAAAGGATACAGGATAGGGCAGGCGGAGGATAAAGACGCCGCCACCGGCTGCACGGTGGTGCTCTGCGAAAACGGAGCAGCCGCAGGCCTTGATGTGCGGGGCGGAGGCCCTGCGAGCCGCGAGAGCCAGCTTTTAAGCCCGCTTGCTAACGCGGAGTTCATACACGCGGTGGTGCTGGCCGGAGGAAGCGCCTTCGGTCTTGACGCGGCGGGAGGAGTTCAGAAATACCTCGAAGAGCGCGGCATAGGATACGACGTGGGCGTTGCTAAAGTGCCTCTTGTCTGCCAGGCGGATCTGTTCGACCTCACGGTGGGACGGCCCGATGTGAGGCCAGACGCCGCGATGGCGTACAGAGCCTGCGAGGGCGCATGCGAAGAAAACCCTGACGGCCCCGGAAACTATAAAGACGGGTGCTTCGGCGCAGGCACAGGGGCTACAGTCGGCAAGATCTGCGGTATGGAGCGCTGCACCAAGACGGGTATGGGAAGCTACGCCGTGCGCGCAGGAGAGCTCGAGGTAGGCGCCATAGTCGCGCTGAACGCCCTCGGCGATGTATACGACTGGAAGAGCGGAAAGCAGATAGCAGGCCTTGTTTCCGAAGATGGTAAAGGCTTTGCGGACAGCAGCCGGCAGCTTGCAGGGATACTCAGGCCAAAGGACAACAAGTTCGCCTCAAACACCACTCTTGCAGTGATCCTAACCAACGCAGACCTTCCCAAAGCGAGGCTCTGCAAGGTGGCGGGCATGGCACAGGACGGAATGGCCCGCGCCATAAGGCCTGTACACACCAGCGCCGACGGAGACAGCGTCTTCGCCCTCGGCACAGGGGAGGTGAAGGCGGACCCCGATCTGGTGGGCTGCCTTGCTGCGGACGTGCTTTCGGAAGCCATAAAGCGCGCTGTCATGGCCGCGGAGAGCGGCTACGGCATCAGATCAGCAGCACGTATACATTCAGACAAACATCAGCACACGGGAGTTTGATATAAGGAGAGCAGTATTATGAAGGATCATCACGGAAAAGAGATATTCAAACTGGGCTTCGGGCTCATGCGCCTGCCCAAACTCGAAGATGGCAGTATAGATGTCGAGCAGACCAAAGTGATGGCTGACAAGTTTATCGAAGCCGGCGGGACCTATTTCGACACCGCCTTCGTATATGACAACGGAGGCTCGGAGGAGGCCTTCAGAAAGGCCGTAGTGGAGCGCTACCCGAGGGAGAGCTACACCTTAGCCACCAAGCTCAACGCCTGGCACGGGGCTCACGATGAAGCAAGCGCCAAACAGGAGTTCTTCACCAGCCTGGAGCGCACAGGGGCAGGCTATATAGACTTCTACCTTCTCCATGCTGTCCAGAAAGACAACGTCCACTTATACGATGAATACGGCATCTGGGACTTCGTAAAGGAACAGAGGGACAAGGGCCTTATAAAGCACTGGGGCTTCTCGTTCCACTCCGACGCAGAATTCCTGGAAAAGCTCCTGGCAGATCATCCGGATGTGGACTTCATACAACTCCAGCTTAACTACGCCGACTGGGAGAGCGAGAGCGTGCAGTCGAGGCGCTGCTATGAGGTAGCAAGAGCCCACGGCCTTCCGGTAGTGGTCATGGAGCCTATCAAGGGCGGAAAGCTTGCCGATCCGCCTCAGCCGGTAAAGGATGTACTTAAGGCGGCAGATCCCGACGCCACATTCGCGTCCTGGGCGCTGCGCTACATTGGATCCAAAGAGGGCATATTGAGCATACTTTCCGGCATGTCCAACGTGGAGCAGATGGAGCAGAACCTCGCGGTCTTCAAAGATTTCCGTCCTCTGGATGTAGAAGAGGATGCCGCGATAAATCAGGCTCAGAAGATCATACAGGAAGACCTTTCGATCCAGTGCACCGGCTGCCGCTACTGCACCGACGGCTGCCCGATGCAGATCCCGATTCCCGACATTTTCGAGGTCGCGAACGACCACCTGCTTGCCCTCGGAAATCCCCGTGCCCGCAGGCAGTACGCTTTCGCCACCAAGGATAAGGGAAAAGCCTCTGACTGCGTGCAGTGCGGCCAGTGCGAAGGGGCATGTCCTCAGCACCTTCCTATCATTAAGCTGCTGGAAGACTGCAGAGCGATGGAATAAAAAAATAATACTTGACTTCGACAAGTCGAAGTGATAAAGTATATGAAAATCAGAAAGAAAGGAGCTCAGTTGCCATGAGGTACGAAGCCAAGGGCTTCAGCTTTTACGGATACTTTTACCGCAGGGTGGATGTCTGTTAACAGTTCAGCCTCAGCTTTCTGATTGGATAAAGACTGGCAGCATCCACCGAAAAAAGACGGTGGATGCTTTTTAACAAAGGAGAAGAAACAACCGATGACTATCGTAGATCTGCTTGAAAGAAACGCAAAGGAATTCGGAGACGAGATAGCTCTCGTGGAGATCAACCCCGAACAGAAGGAGACCCGCCGCACCACATGGAGGGACTTCGAACTGGTAGAGCCTTCAAGGCACAGGTCCTACTACAGGCGCGAGATAAGCTGGAACGTCTTCAATGAGAAGGCGAACCGCTTCGCCAACGCCCTTAAGGCCCGCGGCGTGGGAAGAGGCCACAAGGTAGCCATACTGCTGATGAACTGCATAGAATGGCTGCCTATATACTTCGGCGTCCTTAAGACCGGCGCCATAGTAGTGCCCCTCAACTTCCGCTACACATCGGACGAGATCAAGTACTGCGTGAATCTTTCAGAGTCCGACATCCTTGTGTTCGGCCCCGAGTTTACCGGCCGTGTAGAGGAGATAGCCGACGACATCAGCAAGAACAGGCTCCTCATCTACGTAGGCCCTGCCTGCCCGTCGTTTGCGGACGACTATGGCGAGATGACAGCGGAGTGCTCCAGCAGTTTCGATACAGCTCCTCTTTCCGAGGACGATGACGCAGCTATCTATTTCTCTTCAGGAACTACAGGTTTCCCCAAGGCCATACTGCACGCGCACCGCTCGCTGATCCATTCTGCGCGCTGCGAGCAGGCGCACCATGGACAGACCCACGACGATATATTCCTCTGCATCCCGCCTCTGTACCACACAGGCGCCAAGATGCACTGGTTCGGAAGCCTTATCTCCGGTTCCAGGGGAGTTATACTCAAGGGGACCGGCGCCGAGACCATACTCCGCGCGGCTTCCGACGAGCGCTGCACCATAGTCTGGCTGCTGGTGCCATGGGCACAGGATATACTGGGCGCCCTGGACCGCGGCGAGCTTAAGCTTTCGGATTACCACCTGGATCAGTGGAGGCTCATGCACATAGGAGCTCAGCCCGTGCCTCAGAGCCTTATAAAGCGCTGGCTCGAGTACTTCCCGAACCACCAGTACGACACGAATTACGGCCTGTCCGAATCCATAGGGCCGGGCTCGGTGCACCTGGGCGTCGAGAACATCCACAAGGTCGGCGCCATAGGCAAGGCCGGCTACGGCTGGGAGACCCGCATCTGCGACGACGACGGAAACGACGTGAAGCAGGGCGAGGTAGGCGAGCTGTGTGTAAAGGGCCCCGGCGTCATGAAGTGCTACTACAACGACCCCAAGGCAACAGCCGAGACTCTCCGCGGCGATTGGCTGCGCACAGGGGACATGGCCATGGAGGACGAGGACGGCTTCATCTTCCTCGTGGACCGCAAGAAGGACGTTATAATAAGCGGCGGCGAGAACCTCTACCCGGTGCAGATAGAAGACTACCTCTCCGGATTCAAGAAGATCAAGGACGTTGCGGTGATAGGCCTTCCGGACAGCCGCCTGGGCGAGATAGCAGCTGCTATCATAGAGCTCAACCCCGGCGTCACCTGCACCGAAGAGGAGATCAACGAGTTCTGCCGCGAGCTTCCGCGCTATAAAAGACCCAGGAAGATCATATTCGCGGATGTTCCCCGCAACCCCACCGGCAAGATCGAAAAACCCAAACTCAGGAAGATATACGGAGGAGACGCGCTGGTCGCGGCTCAGAACAGATCGTAGCATCATCCGGACAGCAGAAAGGCATACCATATGAAAAAACTGATGATAGGAAACGAAGCTGTGGCGCAGGGCCTCTACGAGGGCGGCATAGGATTCATATCCAGCTACCCCGGCACCCCGTCCACGGAGATCACGGAGTTCCTGGCCAAAAGGGACGAGCTGCACAGCGAGTGGGCTCCCAACGAGAAGGTGGCGCTTGAGGCTGCTTTCGGGGCATCGCTTGCGGGCGTGCGTTCGGCCTGCGCCATGAAACACGTAGGCCTCAACGTAGCTGCGGACCCGCTGTACACCATGTCCTACACAGGCGTCAACGCGGGTCTGGTGATCTGCGTAGCGGACGACCCGGCCATGCACTCCTCGCAGAACGAGCAGGATTCCAGGCACCACGCAATAGCGTCCAAGGTGCCCATGCTTGAGCCTTCGGACTCTGCTGAATCTCTGGCCTTCGCAAAGGCCGCGTTTGCTCTTTCTGAGGAGTACGACACACCGGTGATCCTGCGCATGTGCACTAGAGTCTCGCACAGCCAATCCATAGTAAACACCGGTGAGCGTGAGGACATCCCCAGGATCCCTTACGAAAAGAAACCTTCAAAATACATAATGATGCCCGGCTACGCCAAGCTGCGCCACCCTGTGGTGGAAGACCGCATGTCAAGGCTTTCCGGATACGCCGAGAACTGCCCCTTCAACCGCATAGAGTGGGGCTGCACCGACATAGGAATAATAACCTCCGGAACCTCTTACCAGTACGTGAAGGAGGTCTTCGGCGATACGGTGAGCGTGCTTAAGATAGGCATGCCAAATCCGCTGCCCAAAAAACTCATAAAGGACTTTGCAGCAAAGGTCGATAAACTCTACGTAATAGAGGAGCTGGATCCTGTAATAGAAGATCACTGCAGAAAGCTCGGTCTGGACCCGGTCGGCAAGGAGAAGTTCTCCATACTCGGAGAGTTCTCGCAGAAGACCATAGCAAAAGCCTTCGGCATCGACCCGAAAGAGACCGTAAGCGCGGATACCGCAGCCCCGGCAAGGCCCCCGGTCATGTGCTCGGGCTGCCCGCACAGAGGAATGTTCTACACCCTTGTCAAGAACAAGATCACGGTGCTCGGCGACATTGGCTGCTACACTCTGGGCGCCGCGGCGCCTCTCAATGCCCTGGATTCCACGCTCTGCATGGGAGCTTCGGTCTCCGGCATACACGGTTTCCTTCTGGGTTCCGAAGAAGTGATGTCCGGAAAAACTGTTGCGGTAATAGGCGATTCGACCTTCATACATTCAGGCGTCACGGGCCTTATAAATATAGCTTACAACGGCTCGCCGGCAACGGTCATCATCCTGGACAATTCCATTACCGGTATGACCGGCCACCAGCAGAACCCCACCACAGGCTTCAACATCAAGGGCGACCCGGCCGGCAAGGTGGATCTTGAGGCCCTGTGCCGTTCCGTGGGAATACGCCGCGTCAGGGTAGTGGATCCATACGATCTTTCCGCCTGCGATCAGGCAGTTAAGGAAGAGCTCGCGGCTCCGGAGCCCTCGGTCATTATATCCAGGCGCCCCTGCGTGCTTCTGAAATACGTAAAGACAAAGCCGCCTGTATCGGTAGATCCAGACAAGTGCAAGTCCTGCAAAAAGTGCATGAAGCTCGGCTGCCCGTCCATCGCCATGAAGGACGGAAAAGCCCACATAGACGCTACGCTTTGCGTTGGCTGCGGAGTATGCCAGCAGCTTTGCGCGTTCGGCGCCATAGGCGGGGAGGAGTAGAGATGGATACTGTAAATATAATGATAGTAGGCGTGGGCGGTCAGGGAAGCCTGCTCGCGTCAAAGCTTCTTGGAAGGCTGCTGGTGGACGAGGGCTACGACGTAAAGGTCTCCGAGGTCCACGGCATGAGCCAGCGCGGCGGAAGCGTCGTCACCTACGTGCGCTTCGGCGACAGGGTCTATTCGCCCCTCATAGAAGAAGGCGAGGCCGATTTCATACTGTCCTTCGAAAAGCTTGAGGCGGCCCGCTGGGCTCCGTGCCTTAAGAAAGGTGGACGCATAATAGTAAATACTCAGGAGATAGATCCTATGCCTGTAATAACAGGCGCGGCGGAATATCCCTCGGGCATATTGGAAGAGCTTAAGAACAAGGGTGTTTTGATCGACGCTGTAGACGCGTTATCCATAGCGCGGGAGGCGGGAAGCGCCAAGGCTGTGAACATAGTCCTTCTGGCGCGGTTTGCGAAGTACTTTAGCATCCCAGTCGAAAGCTGGGAGACCGCGATCGCAAATACCGTCGCCCCGAAGTTCGCTGAACTGAACAGAAAGGCTTTCGAACTGGGATACAATGCGTAGTCACAGTTAAGTCGAAAGGAAAAACTCATGGAAAAAAGGTATTATCAGAAAGACATCGAAACGATGCCTCAGGAGCAGATACGTGCGCTCCAGGAGGAAAAGCTCAAAAAGCAGGTAAAGCACGTATACGAACACGTCCCGTACTACAGGGATCTTATGGATAAGAAGGGTGTAAAGCCCGAGGATATAAAGACCCTCGACGATATTCAGAAGCTCCCGTTCATCTCCAAGTACGACCTTCGCGAGACCTATCCGTATGGAATGCTGGCAGTACCTCTTAAAGACTGCGTGCGCATCCAGTCCACCTCCGGCACCACCGGAAAGCGCGTCATAGCGTACTATACACAGCACGACGTGGACCTGTGGGAAGAGTGCTGCGCAAGAGCGATAGTAGCCGCTGGCGGCAGCAATGAAGACGTCGTCCAGGTATCGTACGGCTACGGCCTGTTCACCGGAGGCCCCGGCCTCAACGGCGGCTCGCACAAGGTGGGCTCGCTGACTCTTCCCATGTCTTCGGGCAACACGGACCGCCAGATCCAGTTCATACAGGATCTTAAGGCTACTATACTCTGTTGCACTCCTTCGTACGCTGCCTACATAGGCGAATCCATGAAGGAGAGGGGCATCAAGCCGAAGGACAATACACTGAGAGCCGGTATATTCGGAGCCGAACCCTGGACCGAGGAGATGAGGCGCGACATAGAAAAGTCCCTTGGCATCAAGGCCTACGACATCTATGGACTTACCGAGACATCCGGTCCGGGCGTCGCTTTCGAGTGCGAAGAGCAAAAGGGCATGCACATCAACGAGGACCACTTCTACGCGGAGATCATAGACCCCGAGACCGGAGAAGTTCTTCCCGAGGGATGCGAGGGCGAACTTGTATTCACGAACCTCGATAAGGAAGCCTTCCCGCTGCTGCGCTACCGCACCAGGGACCTGTGCGTTCTGACCCGCGAAAAGTGCTCCTGCGGCCGCACCTTCGTGCGCATGAAGAAACCCAGAGGACGCAGCGACGACATGCTCATAATCCGCGGAGTAAACGTATTCCCGTCGCAGATCGAATCCGTTCTCCTGCAGGAAGGGTACGCTCCTAACTACCGCATAGAGATAGACCGCGTGAACAACACCGACACTCTGGACGTGTACGTGGAACTCTCGCCGGAGCAGTTCACCGATACGGTCGGCGCTATCACCGACATGGAAAGAAAGCTGTCGGCTGCCATCCAGGCGGTTCTGGGTATACATCCTAACATCCATCTCGTGGCGCCCAAATCCATCGCCAGGAGCGAAGGCAAGGCAGTCCGCGTAGTAGACAGAAGAAAGCTCGTAGACTAGGAGGTGCAGCATGGCTATCAGACAACTTACGATATTTGTTGAGAACAAGCAGGGCAAGCTGGTGGAGATAACCAGGCTCCTTGCCGAAAACGACATAAACATGAGGGCGCTGTCGATCGCCGATACCAAGGATTTCGGCATACTGCGCCTGATCGTGGACGACACAGACAAAGCTCTTGTGGAACTTGGCGAAAACGGTGTGATGGTGAAGATCACCGAGGTCGTAGCGGTGGAGATACCGCACAGGCCTGGCGCGCTTTCCAAGACTCTTACCGTGCTTGCTGACGCGGGGATAAACGTGGAATACCTCTACGCGTTTCTTGCAAGCAAAGGGCAGGGCGCCTACGTGGTGCTGCGCGTGGCCGACAACAAGGCCGCCGAAAAAGCCCTCACAAAAGCCGGCTACCTCGTCCTGAACGACGCCGACTGCATAGACTAGAGCAGGTGGAGAGGAACCGTCCCTCTCCACCGATTTTTTTCTTGCATGTTTATATGGTTCAAATGTATAATGGCTGGGTACGAATAATAAGAGGTTTCTGGCTATGACATTTGATTTCAAAAGAGATATGAAGCGCGTGCTGCTGGTGCTTGCCGGCTCCTTGCTGCTTGCTGTAAGCATAAAGATCTTCGCACAGGCCGGAGGCTTCATCCCCGGCGGCATCTCGGGCCTCGCGGTGCTTCTTCAGAAGCTGGCGGAGGACTATCTGCACCTGCAGATCCCATATACCGTCATCAACATCGTTCTCAACGCGGTGCCTGTGTACGTGGGCTTCCGCTTTATAGGTAAAAAGTTCACGCTGCTGTCGCTTCTGATGATAGTTGCAAGCAGCATCTTTACGGATATACTGCCTTCCCACGTCATCACATCCGATCCGCTTCTTATAGCGGTCTTCGGCGGCATCATACATGGCGCTGCCATCAGCCTTTCGCTGCTTGCGGACGCTACAAGCGGCGGCACGGATTTCATAGCTATCTTCCTTTCGGAAAAGAAGGGCGTAGAGACCTGGAATATCATACTTATCTTCAACGCGGTCATGCTCACCGTTGCAGGCCTGTTCTTCGGCTGGGAGAAGGCGATGTACTCCATCATCTATCAGTACATATCCACCCAGGTGCTGCACATACTGTACCGCAACTACCAGCAGCAGACTCTGTTTGTCGTAACAGTCAAGGCGCAGGAGATCTGCGACGCCATCTACAGGGAGTGCCACCACGGCGCAACCATCATGGACGCCGAAGGTTCGCACATGCACAGCGATTACAAGATGGTATATTCGGTAATTTCCGGCGCGGACTCAAAGAAGGCCATCAGTGTCATCAAGGAGATCGATCCGGACGCTTTCGTAAACTCCATCCGCACCACGGAACTCAGGGGCAATTTCTATCTCAGGCCCAAGGACTAAAAGCATGAAAAAAACTCGTATAGCGGCGCTGCTGCTCTGCATGATAATGATATCCGGGATATTCGGAGCGCAGGCGGTGTTCGCGTATACTCCCGCGTATTTCCATATCAGCAGCGCTGAGGATCTCAGGAAGATCGCTGAAAACCCCGGCTCGTACTACGAGCTCGACTGCGATATCGACATGTCTGGCGTGGACTGGGAACCCATAGCCTTTTCCGGGCATCTCTACGGTGAGGGGCACACCATTTACAATCTTAAGGTCAGCACTTTCGGAAAGGACAGGGCTGATACGCTCGATGGCAACGCCAAGGTCTACGACAGCGTCTTTGCGGGGCTGTTTTCCGTGCTGAAAGGCGCAAAGATACAGGATCTCAATCTCCGCGGAGTGGATATAGACTTATCCAGCGAGATACACTGCTTTGCCGGCGGTTTTTCGGGATACATGAAGGATACTGTCATCAGCGGCTGCTCCATAACAGACGCCAGAATAAGCATCACTCCAAGGTGCCAGCCGGAAGCCGACAACCCCAGAAAGAGCTGCAATTCGGGCGTCGGCGGTATAGCAGGCTTTGGCAGCGGCACCATAGAGAACTGCGCGGTGGACGCGACGCTTATCTTCAGGGATGAGTGTTCTTCCAGGCTCAAGGTGGAGGAGTTCATGGGGGGCGCTGTTTCTGACGGCAACCCGACCCTTAAGAACTGCAGCATAAACATCGACGGTTACTGCGAGTGCCGCGGCTACTGCCACAACGGCGGCCTTGTGGGCATGTACTACCAGTATGACAAGGCTGGGGAAGTAGGCACCATCACAAGCTGCAGCGTCAGCGGAAAGATCACTTTCTTCGAGGACAACAGGGACCGCCGCGCCTACTGCGAACCCTACATAGGCGAGAGGATGAACTGGCCCAGGATGAGCGGCTGCAGCCAGAAGTTCACCCGCAACGAGACAAAAAATTACAATGCCCATCTGTCGCCTGAAAAGTGCGCCGAGCCCCAATATACCGAAGAAACGATCGCTCCTGTTTGCAAGGGCTGGAACTGCGGATATACCCGGTACACCTGCAAAACCTGCGGCTACAGCTTCAGGACAGACTTTACTATCCCTGCCCACACGCCCGGAGAATGGGTGACAGTGCAGGAAGCGAAGAACGGTGTCGACGGGCTCCGCCAAAAGACCTGTACTATCTGCGGTGAGCCTGCGGAGGAGGAGATCCTCGTTGCTGTTCATGACGTAGTGATCAGCAGTACGACCCTGGAGCTTGGATATAAGAAGGAAGCAACGCTTACTGCCTTTACCGTTCCGGAAAGCGCCGCGGATCCGACCATAGTCTGGACTTCCTCCGATGAAAAGGTCGCTACTGTAGATCAGGACGGCGTAGTCCGTTCCGTCGGGCGCGGTACTGCTACGATCACAGCGTCTTCTTCTGACGACTACGCAAAAAGCCACTGCGAGGTGAAGGTCGATTACACCTTCTGGCAGTGGCTGATAAAGACTTTATTCGGATGGCTCGGCAATTGACCGGGCCTTTTTTATGCGCTTTATTGATATTTCTCGTCCGGAATGGGCAGATTCGGGTCGAACACGAACTGTATCATGGCGCGGTGCTCGCTTCCGTCGCGCGGGTCTATGATCACCTCGTCCGCCATGAAGCTGTCCACGTCGTCTGTCAGATTTCCGAACTTGCTGGCTCCGGATTCTTCGTACCATCTCCTGTAGATGGCCTTAAGGCCTGCCTTGGCGTTTCTGCACGCGGCGTATGCGGGCAGGTGGGGCAGGTTGTGCTTATACACGTAATTGTACCTGTATTTGAATACTTTGCTGCTTTCCGAGAACTTTTCGGCGTACTCATCTATTAGATTAAGAATGTACTTCCTGTCGATTTCTGTTTCAGTGTGAAAGAAGATCCTCTCAGTTATGACTATCACCCTCATGCCCTTGGCGGAAAGCTGGCCCAGATCATCTCTGGACAGGAAGAACACGGTGAGGGGAGGGAAGTTCCTGTCGATCTTGTCCTGGAATATGGATTTGATGCTTCTTGAGAGCAGAGCGCAGATGACGATCGCTATAAGGGCTATCCAGATGTTGAACTTGGTAAGGATATACACCGCTACCGCGATCATTATTGTCAGTAATGCTACTAATCTGTCGAACATACAGTCTCCTTGATTTGTCGCCGCCTGAGGGCAAGCAATGAGGGCCGGAGAGATTCCCCGGCCCTCGGTCGTTTTAAGAAATGGTTTACTTGAACACTTCCTTGGAGTAAAGGTCGATCTCTTCTGCGATCACATCCTGAACTCCGGGATAGGTGCTCATCGGCAGTCCCTGGGATGCGCAGGGGATGAAGTAGAGCTTGCCGCATGCGTCGCAGGCTTCTCTTACCTTTTCCCTGATGATCTCTCTGGTCCAGCCCGGGAAGTCGACAGTAGCACTGTCGATACCGCCCATGAAGGAGATCTTTCCGCCGTACTTCTTGATAAGCTCCGGAATGTTATTGGTATTCATGACACCCTGCCATACATCGATGCCCATGTCGATCATGTCGGGAACGAGCGTCGCTGCGTAGGAGTCGGAGTGGTGAACTATCAGCTGTACGCCGTGGCTCTTGTAGTATCCGTAGATCTTCTCGTAAGCCGGCTTATAGAACTCTCTGAACATCTCCGGAGAGATGAATGTGGAGATCTGGGAGCCCCAGTCGTCATGATGGAACATGGCTTCCGGTTTTACGTACTTGCAGAACTCTGCAGCGTAGTCCAGCTCGAACTGGGTGATGCAGTCGATGAGCTCGTGCATCTCGTCCGGATTGGTGTAGAAGTACATCATGGTGTTCTGGATCTCGCAGAGATAGTGGCACTGCTCGAAGACGCCGGGAGCGAAGTAGCCTGTTACGAACTGCTGCTTCCTGTCGATCTTTTCAGCTGCCTCTATGAACGGTTCCCATTCCTCGGCGTTGTATACGACCTTGGGGACCTTTACATAGTCTCTCCAGTTCTCGATATCCTTTACGACTATCTTGTCCTCTGTGTGAACAGGGAACGGGCCGGGAGTTCCTTCGGGCCAGGACTTTGTGACGCCCCAGGCGTTGACGACGTTGTGCTCGCCGTACTTGGGGTTCGGATTGCGCTTGCCGAAAGGAGATCCCATGACGAGCCCGAGGTACTCGTAGCAGTTTACGAATCTGTCGGGGTGTCCGCCGTGGATAGTCTCAAGAAAGTTTTCTCTGATTGTAAGCATTTAAACTGCTCCTTTTTAATTACTAGTTGCCTTCGATCCTTGCGTCGATCTCAGCCTGTGCCTTGGCAACGTCTGCTCTGGTGTACTTGTATCCTACGATGATGAGGATGAAGCCGACAGCGCAGAAGATAGCCGGTACGAGACCGAATGCGATGGTCATGCCCTGACGAGCAGCGCCCTCGAGAACGACTCCTTCCTTCCAGTTTGCAGCGTTGAGGCATGCAGCGATGATGACACCGCGGAGGAAGACGCCGACCTTAAGAGGTACGTTCTGAAGACCCATTACCCAGCCGGACGGATTGTGTCCTTCCTTGGCAGTGATCATAACTACGGTATCAGCATAGAGTCCCGGGAAGGAACCAAGAGCCATTCCATAGAAGAAGAATGCTGCGGTGATGCAGACCATTACTGCTGCCGGGGAAGCATAGAGGAAGTACTCTGCGCAGAGGAATATTGCCATTCCGCCGAGGGAGGTGAGTACTGCCAGACGTGTGGAGACTTTCTTTACGATGAACCTTGCGCAGTAAGCACCGACGATACCGGCGATGGATGTGAGCAGGGTGTAGGTGGTCTGGAGAGCAGGATTGTGAGCTGCGTCTCTCCAGTAGTAGATAGCTGCGCCCTTGGTGGTGAAGTTTACGCACCACTTAGCAAGGTCTGCTACCATGATGAGGATCACGATTGGGTGCTTGATCAGCATTGCGAACATCTGGCCGACCTTCATCTTGTTCTGCTCAGCCAGCTTCTTGGCCTGGATGGTAGCCTCGTCTTCGGGCTCTTCATAACCATCGGAGATCTTGAAGTGTACGAAGTAGGTGAGTACCATTACGATACCGAGAACGAACGCGAGAGCGGCGAACTTGTTCTTTTCGCCAACGATACCTGCGAGGATTCCTGCGAACGGGAGTCCTACATAGGAGAACAGGAGGGAACCTACGTTGTTCCAGAGGGCCTTACCGGATGCTACGACGCCTCTTTCTTCCGGGGTTCTTCCTATTACGGATACCATCGTGTTGTTAGCTACGTAGCCCAGGTTCCAGATGAAGTGGGATACTATTGCCGCGATGGCGATGATAGCGCCTGCCACTGTCGGATTCTCCGAGAGACGCAGGAACTGGAATGCGAAGATGAACGGTACGATCCAGGGTACGAGTACCAGCCAGGAACGATAACGTCCATACTTCTTAGGTCTGGTTCCATTCATGATCATGCCGTATACCCAGGACAGGACTGCGTCCACGATGGAGAATACGGAGTTGATGACACCGGCCTGAGTCGGAGTGAATCCGAGGCTGTTGGTCATACAATTCATGAAGTAGAATGTTTCGACGTTGGACATGAGTACGAAACCGCCGTCGCCAACGCCGTAGAAGGTCTTAACAGCTTGTGTCAAACCTTCCTTGCGTTTGAATTCTGCCATGTTTTCCTCCTTAAAAGAAAATGATTGCTAGACGCGATGTTAAAAATTTATCGCAATGCCATTGTAATAACATTATTACAGATGGTCAATAACATTAATTTTATAGTATTGTTTTTCCTTATTTTGATGTATAAGCGGCTTGCATTTCCTCATTTTTGCGGATATAATATCGGTGGGAGGAAGCACTATGAGTACCATTAAAAATGCTGATAAGCGCGGAACTGGCCGAATTTTGCTCAATACGCAGATGATAGCCGACGATCTGACCGATATGAAATGGACGTTTTTCCTCAATTCAAAGGATAGAACGCCGGTGCTCCGCGGCTTCGAGCTGTACAGCAACCAGATGGAATTCGATGAGGATATTATCTATATCCTGGCTAAGGGCAAAGTGAAAGGCTTTCCAGTGGACCGCTGCCCTTACATCACTTCGGAAAACGTCTTTGGGGCGGCTCCGCACATACGCGGAGTTAAAAAGTCGGATACCGAGATCATAAACGCTATGATAAGCATCTTCGAGCGCTATCACCAGTTCGAGTCCGACATCAACGATGTCCTTCTGAGCAACGGCAGTCTCAACGACCTGTGTGCCGTGGGCATCAGATTCTTCCACAATCCAATATATATCCATGACAGGATGTTCACCATCATTGCCCTGCCGGAATACAAGGAAGGCATGCTGCAGTTCGAGCGCTCCGAGGACGGAAACAACATACACGTTCCTCTGTGGCTCATCAACGACTTTAAATTCGACGAAGCCTACCACGACACGCTCACCAAGAGGGAAGCAAGCATATGGGGCAAGGACCAGTTCCCCAGGAATATGCGCAGTCTCTACGTAAATCTCTGGGACGGTGATTATTATAATGGAAGGCTCCTGATCAACGAGCTGGATACAGCCTTAAAACCCGGTCAGTTCCGCCTGGCGGAGATCTTTGCGGAGTACGTCAAGATAATCCTCCACAGGGATATGAAGGTGCCGGGCCACCACTTCAGGGACTACGAAGACACCATACGCATGCTGATAAAGGGCGAGCCCGCGGATCCAATGGATGTAAACGCCCTTCTGGACATACTGGGCTGGGACGACGGCGACAGCTACATATGCATAAAGATACAGAGCCAGAACCCCGACATACAGATCATGTCTGACTCGGCGCTTAGAAGCCAGCTGACTTTCGACTACCCGCACAGCTTCGATTTCTTCTACGAGGGCCGCCTTTGCGTTATAATAAACTTCACGAAGGGCAAAAGGGACGCGGAGGAGATAAAAGCTTCGATAGCGACACTTATCAGGGACAGCTACATGTACTGCGGCATCTCCTGTCCGATAAAAGGGATCAGGAAGATAAGGGTGGGCTTCAGCCAGGCGGACATCACCCTCAAGAACATAGAGCTGACGCGCAACCGCTGGCTTATGATATTCAACGAGTGCGCGCTGGACTACATGATAGATTCGGTGATACAGCAGATGCCGGCATACAACCTGGTTGCCCCGGAGCTGCTGAAACTGAACGTGATAGACCGCGAGAAGAATACAGATTATTATCACACTCTAAGGGTGTATCTTGAGAACGAGCGGAGCATACCGCGCACTTCGGAGGCCCTCATAATCCACCGTACTACGCTCCAGTACAGGCTCGAAAAAATAGAGCAGCTGACGCGTCTTAACCTTGACAGCGAGGATGTGCGCATCTACCTTATGCTGTCATACAAAATACTAAATTATGTAAATACAATGCATATTTCACCGTCCTAGAGGCGCAAACAGTATAACTACCATATAATAGTGAGGAGTATCATGAGCAAAATTATCAGAGGAAAGACGTTCGATGAAGAGAGGGCGCTCTACGCGAGCCGCGGAGTGATCGCGGAAGACTGCCGCTTCGACGGCCCAGCCGACGGCGAGAGCGCATTTAAGGAGAGCCGCGATATAGAGTCGAAAAACTGCTATTTCAACCTCCGCTACCCGTTTTGGCACGTGGAAGGCCTTGTAGTGGAAAACTGCGAGATGACGGAAAACTGCCGCGCGGCACTGTGGTATACACACGGCGCGTCCATCAGGGATTCGCGTCTGCACGGCATAAAAGCCCTGCGCGAATGCAGCGGGATAACTATAGAAAACTGCGATATCATCTCTCCGGAATTCGGCTGGTCCGTAAAGGACATCGTGATGAAGGACAGCAGCGCCGAAAGCGAGTATTTTATGATGCGTTCGGAGAGCCTTCGCTTTGAGAACGTGTCACTTAAGGGCAAGTATTCCTTCCAGTACATAACGGATTCAGTCTTCGAAAACTGCAATTTCGATACCAAGGACGCTTTCTGGCACGCTAAGGACGTTGTGATAAGAAACAGCACCATAAAAGGCGAGTACCTCGCCTGGTACTGCGAGAACGTGACCTTCATAAACTGCACCATAAGCGGCACCCAGCCTTTCTGCTACTGCAAAAACCTCAAGCTGATCGACTGCCGTCTGCTTGACGCGGATCTGGCTTTCGAAAAGTCCGAGGTAGAGGCGAATATCCTCACGCCTGTGATAAGCATCAAGAACCCGCTTCGCGGCACCATCACGGTCCCGGAAGTTGGGGAGATCATAATGGACGACAAGAAGGCCAGGGGCGAGATAATCATCGGAGAACAGAAATGAACTACAGAAGACTTGGCAAAACAGGCCTTATGGTCAGCGAGATAGGCTTCGGCGGCGAATGGCTTGAGCGCCACGATGAGGCGGAATCCGTGGAACTTGTGCGCTACGCCGGAAGCAAAGGCATCAATATAATAGACTGCTGGATGGCCGACCCGAAATCGCGCAGCATCATAGGAAAAGCCATAGCGGACTGCCGCGAGAAGTGGATAGTGCAGGGCCACATAGGCTCTACCTGGCAGAACGGCCAGTACGTGCGCACCCGCGACATGTCTAAGGTCGTGCCGGCATTCGAGGACCTTCTGGAAAGGATAGGCGGAGGATACATAGACCTCGGCATGATACACTATGTGGATGCTCCGGACGACTGGAACACCTGCATGAACACGGAGTTCACAGACTATGTAAAGGGTCTTCACCGTGACGGCATTATACGCCACATAGGTATCTCCACCCACAACCCGCGCATAGCGAAGATGGCTGCGGAGAGCGGTTTTATCGAAATGATAATGTTCAGCATCAACCCGGCCTTCGACATGCGCCCTGCCTGCGAGGACATAGAGATCCTGTTCGGCGAATACGACAGCTCGCTTAGCGGCATAGATCCGGAAAGGGCGGAGCTCTACAGCCTCTGCGAGCAGAACGACATAGGCATAACAGTTATGAAGGGCTTCTTCGGAGGAAGGCTCTTCGACGCGAAGACTTCGCCTTTCGGCACGGCGTTCACGGCGCCGCAGTGCATACACTACTGCCTCACCAGGCCGGCTGTAAGTTCGGTCCTGTGCGGTTACGATACTACAGCGCAGGTGGATCAGGCTCTGGCTTACGAGACAGCGACTGACGATGAGAAGGACTACGCCTCTGTGATAGCTTCCGCTCCGCTGCACTCCTACACGGGGCAGTGCACCTACTGCGGACACTGCAGGCCGTGCCCTAAAAACATCGATATCGCTATGGTAAACAAGTTCTACGACCTTGCTGTGCAGCAGCCGCAGGTGCCTGAAAGCGTAAGAGCGCACTACAGCCTTCTTGAAAACAAGGCTTCCGACTGCATAGGCTGCCAAAGCTGCGAAGCCCGCTGCCCGTTTGGAGTAAAGATAGCGGAGCGCATGGAAAAGACTGCGCAGCTCTTCGGGGAGTAACTCTCGGATGAACGATACTGCAGGCAAAACAAGAATACTTTTCATCTGCCACGGCAATATCTGCCGCAGCCCCATGGCGGAATTCGTAATGAAGGATCTGGCCGAAAAAGAGGGGCTTTCGGACCGCTTCGAAATTGCCTCCGCCGCCACGAGCCGCGAGGAGATATACCGCGACAGCAGGACAGGAAAAGACATAGGAAGCCCCGTGTATCCGCCGGCGCGCCAGGAGCTCGCAAGGCACGGCATCAGCTGCGAAGGCAAGACCGCAAGGCAGCTCAAGGCAGAGGACTACAGCCATTACGATATGCTGGTATGCATGGACCGCCAGAATATAAAGAACACTTTGCGCATCATAGGTGCAGATCCGGAGGGTAAAGTCTGCGCTCTTCTGGACTTTGCCGGCCGCGAAGGCGAGGAAGTAGCAGACCCCTGGTACACAGGAGATTTCACCGCAACCTGGGACGATGTGCTGGAAGGATGCAAGGCGCTGCTGGAAAGAACGAAGGGACTGTAGAAAACATGCCGTTCAGGATCATCAGAAACGATATAACGAAGGTTAAAGCTGATGTTATAGTCAATACAGCCAATCCGAGACCTGTCATTGGCGGAGGGACTGATACTGCCATATACAACGCCGCCGGAAAAGAGCAGCTGCTTGCACAGCGCAGGGCCATAGGAGATATCGCTCCCGGAGGCGCTGCCTTTACGGACGCGTTCAGCCTTAACGCTAAGTACATCATCCATACCGTAGGGCCTTCCTGGGAAGGCGGATACAAAGGCGAAAGGAACGTCCTGCATTCCTGCTATGAAAAGTCTCTTGCTCTGGCGGAAAAGCTGAAAGCACGGAGTATAGCGTTTCCGATGATAGCGACAGGCACCTATGGATTTCCTAAAGATGAGGCTCTTAATATAGCTCTCTCCGAGATAGGAAAGTTCCTGCTCGTACACGAGATGGATGTGACGCTCGTGGTGTTCGACAGGAAAGCTCTGGAGCTTTCCGAGGAGATCGCGGGCGAGATAGAACAGTTTATAGACGACAGCGCGCACAGGGATCTTGTTCTTTCGGAATACAATAAAGAAGATCTTCGCAGGAACCGCCGTTACAGCTCAAACGGATCCGCAAGTGTATCCCTATGGGAAACCTGCGATCTTGAGCAGCTGCTCGGCAGTACGTCAAAGACTTTTCAGCAAAAGCTGCTCAAACTGATAGATGAGCGCGGTCTGGATGACGTTACAGTCTACAAAAGAGCAAATATCAGCAAGCAGGTGTTTTCAAAGATACGCAGCAACCCCGCCTACAGACCATCCAAAAGGACCGCGTTTGCGCTCTCCATAGCGCTGCAGCTGTCTGTCCCGGAGATGGTGGATCTTCTGTCGAGAGCGGAGATAGCCCTGTCGCCCAGCAGCGATTTCGACAGGATCGTCATATATTTCATTGAAAAAAAGCGCTATGATATATTTGAGATCGACGCCGCGCTGTTCAAATACGGTCAGCCTACGATAGGGAATTACGAATAAGTCTCCCGGCAGGAGACCAATGCCGCGGATCCATGGTGTAAAATGTTGTTATCAGAAAACAGGAGGTGGCGGCAATGTACGGAGCGATACTTGGAGATATAATAGGAAGCCCTTACGAATTCGATATGGGCGGTAAAACAAAGGATTTTCCGCTGTTCAGCAGAAACAGCACGTTTACGGATGACACGGTCATGACCATCGCCGTAGCCGAAGCGCTGATGGATACAGCGGGAAAAGCGGATGAGGAGATACTGGATGCGATCGCAGCTTCCATGCGCAGCTGGGGCCTGAGGTACCCTCATTCCGGCTACGGAGCCAGATTCATAAACTGGCTGCATGACAGCAAAATGGGGCCTTACGGCAGCTGCGGCAACGGTTCAGCCATGAGGGTGTCTTCCGCGGGCTGGCTTTATGAAAGCCTGGAGGATACCAGAAAGGCCGCGGCCTTAAGCGCTAAGATCACGCACGACCATCCGGAAGGAATAAAGGGAGCCGAGGCGGTGGCCAGCGCTATTTTTATGGCAAGGACAGGCTCTTCAAAAGAAGAGATCAGAAATTATATAACACGCGAGTTCTGTTACGATCTCAGCAGGACCTGCGACGAGATACGTCCGGGATACTACCACGTGGAGACCTGCCAGAAGTCCGTTCCGGAAGCGATCACTGCGTTCCTGGAGGGCAGGGACTTCGAGGATACGGTGCGGCTGGCAGTCTCGCTGGGCGGCGATACCGATACCATAGCATGCATCGCGGGCAGCATGGCGGAAGCTTACTTCGGTGTTCCGGAACCGCTGAAAAAAGAGTGCCTTGCGCGGCTTCCCGAAGACATGAGAGCTGTGCTTGCGCGTTTTGAAAGCAGAAAGGTAAAAGCATGATGGATCGTGATAAAAAGGGTATAGTCTGCAGAATAATGGAGGACCTTGATTCCAGAGTAAAGCAGCTCAACGAGCTGTCCATGGTATACGAGACTTCTGTCCGTATGTTTTCCGCGAAGGACTACCTGCAGGAATTCCTCGATCTCTACGAGATAAAGAACAGGGATCTTAAACTCATCGAATCGCCGGAGAGTTTCCGCGGGACCCTCTGCGAGGTCTCCGGCAGCGATGTGTGGCAGCCCATAGCTGAAAAATCGGAAGAGCTTTTCGGCGCGCCGAACCGCGTGATGGTATTTGAGAATGATACTGCTCTGCGAAGCGAGCTTGAAGGCCCGCGCGGCCTCGGCCCGTTCTTCTTCATCTTTGATATCATGTTCTGCGAGTACGAGTACTACACGCTGTGCTTCATCTCGGGAAGCAACAACTGAAAGGTTCGATTCCCTACGGTGAAATGTCAGAGAGCAGATGAAGGGAAGCAGCCTGCTTTGCAGTCTGCCTTCCTGCGCAGCCCCGTTGGCGCTTGCGGCTGCTTGGACCAGAGCCTGTTCAAAGGTCCGCCGGACCTTTTCACGACGGCTCTGCCCTCTCAGGGTTCGATTCCCTACGATTAAAAAACCAAAAGAAAAACGCCTCTGAGAGGCGTTTTTCTTTTGGAGCAGATGAAGGGAATCGAACCCTCGACCGCAGCTTGGGAAGCTGCTGTTTTGCCATTAAACTACATCTGCATGGCTTCGTACCCAGCTATTTTACCACAGTTCACCCGGATTGCAAACATTAATTTGCGGACTGCATCAGAACGCTTCAGTGTATCTTCATCAGCTTTACCGCTTTTGCGGTGAAGAGATCCGTCATTTTCCCCATGCTCAGGTCGCAGTAGAAGAACATGGCGGCGCCTATCGCTATCACAACGAAGTCTATCACAGTGAAGGGGATGGGAACACCGGGTATCCGGTAGATCTTTACGGCAATATCTTCGGTCTTTTCTATGCCAAGTACGCTGTAGACCAGGTACATGATCAGAATGATCAGCACCAGGTAGATAAGGAGCTTTACCAAAAAACGCAACGTTTTTCCCGCGGCCGAGCCGGATAGCGCTCCGCCGGGGATGCGGTCTATTGCAGGCTTTGCCGCCGGCCACCAGCCGAAAGCGCAGTAAAACAGCGCCAGTTCACGGTCTGGGAGTATCATGATCCCCAGCAGCGCCACCGCAAAATAAGCCGTCAGAGAGGCACGCCTGCCGAAGAGCCCAAGTATCGGCAAAAGCAGCCAGATCGCGATCATGGGGGCCGCGTAGGTCCCGATCCTGATAAGGCTGCCCAGCATCAGTATCACTATGGCAAGGGCGCAAAGCACCCCGCATGTGGCTATCTTCCGGCTCTGCAATTTATTTCGTCGGGTCGAATACCTTTATAGGCTCAAGCTTGTGGGTGCTGCGGCTGTGGAAGCGCTCTATGACGGAAAGATCCTTCTTGGACGCCTTGCCGGTAAGCAGGTATTTGTCTATTGCCGCGTAGGTTACGCCCATCTCGGACTCGTCGGTCTGGCCTTCGAAAAGGCCTGCGGACGGAGCTTTCTTCCTTATGTTTTCCGGCGCGTTCAAATAGTCCAGGAACTCGTATATCTCACCCACGGTAAGGTCGGAGATGGGATTGAAGTCGCAGGCTCCGTCGCCCCACTTGGTGAAGTATCCCATGTAGCGCTCGGAGCGGTTTCCGGTGCCGGCAACGAGCATGTTCCTTGCGGCTCCTATGGCGTAAAGTGTGGTCATGCGCAGGCGCGGCGCGATATTCGATACCGCGGACTGGTTCAGAGCGGTCCCGCCTGTCTTTATGTCCTCGGCTCCGGCAAGATCCTTTTCGTCAATGTCCACGCCGTTCTCTATAGCGGCCATCAGCGTTTCTTTGGTGGCTGTCAGATCAACAATTTTATACTCGATGTTGAACTGCCTGCAGGTGTCCAGCGCGTCTTTAAGGTCCTCGCCGTAGTTCCTGGAGGAGCTGCAGGGCATCATGATGCTTAAGGTGTTGTCGCAGGCTGCTTTGCAGAGTATGCCTACCAGCGTGCAGTCCTTGCCTCCGGAGTTTCCGAAGACGAAACCGTCTACATGCGCGCTTTCCTTCATCTGCCTGATAAACGCTACCCGTTTATCGAATTCTTCTTTATAATCTCGCATTTAAGTGTCCTCTGTTCAAACTCAAAACGGACTGTTTCAGCGCCGATACCGCGTTCTATGATAAGTTTTCCGTCCCTGTCCTCAAAAGCTCTCAGAGCGCCGTTTTTAAGGCTTTCAGAGGCATTCCTGAGGCGGCAGAGCGAATTGAAGTGGTCGAACAGCGCCGGTTCCTTGTCCCAGGGGAAGGTGCGCCTGTTGTCCGGGTCCTTTCCGCCTTCCAGAGCAGCCTCGTCGCCGTAGTATATGACCGGCACTCCCGGCAGGGCAAACTGCAGAGTTGTGGCGAACTTTACGGCCTGGGTGCTTCCCAGGAGGGTGAGCAGCCTTTCCCTGTCGTGACTTCCTATGCAGTTGAAGCAGCCTTTCTGCGCAGCGGGAGGGTAGTTCTCCATGCGGCTTAGCTGCCTTGCCGCGAAATCTGCGGCGCCTATCTGCCCGTTCGTGTAGGCCAGTATATCGTCCCTTAAGGTGTAGTTCATGACGCTGTCCAGCTCTTCGCCGCCAAGGAAGTGCATGCGCACGCCGTAGTCGGTCTTGTTGCTGGCGTCCTCCCAGACTTCGCCTATAAGCACCGCGTCTGGATCTTCATCCTTTACGGCATTTCTTATGGCCTTTATGAACGCGTCGGGAAGCTCGTCGGCTACATCCAGCCTCCAGCCGGAAGCTCCGGTCCTTAGCCAGTAGCGCAGGACGCCGTCTTTTCCGCATATCATCTCAACGAACTCGGGGTTGTTCTCGTCGACTTCCGGGAGATCTTTTACTCCCCACCAGCACTTGATGCCGTCGCCGTCCTTGATGTACCAGTCCGGGTGTTCCCTGAAGTATTTGCTGTCGACTCCGGTGTGATTGAAAACTCCATCCAGAATAATTCTTATGTCAAGTTCCTTTGCTTTGGCGCAGAGCTCCCTGAAATCTTCCTCAGTTCCGAGCAGCGGATCTATCTTGAAGTAGTCCGCTGTGTCGTAACGGTGGTTGGACCTCGCCGCGAATATCGGGTTCAGGTAGATGATGCTGGCCCCCAAAGACGCTATATACGGCAGCTTTTCGGTGATGCCTTTCAGATCGCCGCCCCAGAAGTTCCACTCCTTTATGGAGTTGTCCTCGTTTCTGATGTAGTAGGGGGCGGTGTCCCAATCCTCCATGTGCCTTCCGCAGTCCGGTGTCTTTCCCGAGCGGCAGAACCTGTCGGGGAAGATCGAATAGGCTATGCCTCTGCTGTACCATTCCGGAACGCTGAAGGGATGGTAGACGCTTATCTGGTAGGGAACAGGAGTCTCGCCGTGGCGATAGATCTGCCCGGCGCCTCCCAGGGCTGCCGGGGTATTTCCGTAGCATACCGCAAGGCCGTCGTAGTGGATTACGAAGAAATACCAGAGCAGGCAGTCCTCCGAAGGAGCGTTTATCCTCCAGCTGAAGACGCCGTAGTTGTCCGGTTCGCCGGAGATGACCTGTTCGGGGAAGCCGTCCCTGCGAAGGACGAGATCCACTGCGTAAGACCATGGGGCGTCGATCTTAAGATCTATCGGCGCTCCGCATTCCGCGGCTCCGAAGGGATACCTGTATTCTGTGTTGTGCGAGTCGTGGTAGATGTGCATGTCGTCCTGTATTTATCTGCCGCAGAGCGTTTCGTACATTTCCTTATATGTCTTGGCTGAGGAATCCCAGCTGAAGTCCTTGCTCATGGCCTGCTTTTTAAGGGCGTTCCAGTGTTTTTTGTCCTTGTGCAGCTCCATTGCCATCTCCATCACGCCGCGCAGCTCGTGGGCGTTGAAGTTTGCGAACGAGAAGCCTGTGCCTTCGCCGGTGTACTTGTTGTAGGGGATAACGGTATCCTTAAGGCCGCCTGTCTCCCTTACTATGGGTATTGTGCCGTAGCGCATGGCTATCATCTGGGACAGGCCGCAGGGCTCGAAACGGCTCGGCATTATGAACGCGTCCGCGCCTGCGTATATGCGCCTTGAGAGCGCCTCGGAGAACTCTATGCGGGCGCTGATCTGCTGCGGGCATATATGCTCGAAGTGGCGGAACGCTTCGACGTAGCGCTCTTCGCCTTCGCCCAGTACCACCAGCTGCGCGCCGCTTTCGACTATCCAGGGAAGGTTGTAGGTTATAAGGTCCATGCCTTTCTGGTCAGTGAGCCTGCTTACGACAGCGAACAGAGTTCGGTCGGCGTTTACTTCAAGGCCGAGCTCTTCCTGCAGAGCCTTCTTGCAGCGGGTCTTTCCGCCCAGGGAATCCGCGGTGTAGTGCACGGGGATGTATTTGTCGCTGTGCGGGTCGAAGCTGCCGTAGTCTATACCGTTTATTATGCCCCAGAGGCGGTCCTTCCTCTCGTTGAAGAGCCAGTCCAGGCCTTCTCCGAACCACTGGGTGCAGATCTCGTTAGCGTAGGTAGGGGAGACAGTGCTTATAAGGTCGGCGTAGCGCAGGCCGCCCAGCAGGTAGTTGGCGCTTCCGTCCCAGGTGCGCATCTGCCTGTCGGCGTCGGTACCCAAAAGCCCGCAGACATCGCCTATAACAGCCTGGGAATACTGGCCCTGGAACTTGAGGTTGTGTATGGTCAGCACGGTCTTTATACTGTCGAAACCATAGAGGTTCTTGTACTGCTCGTTGAGGTAAACGGGTATGAGAGCCGTGTGCCAGTCGTTGCAGTGGATGATGTCGGGCATGAAGTCCGTAAGGTGCAGCAGAGTCTCGAGCACAGCCTTGGAGAAGAACGCCACGCGCTCGCCGTCGTCGAACTCGCCGTAGACGTTCGGGCGGTTGAAGTAGTATTCGTTGTCCAGGAAGTAGCAGGTCGTGTTGCCGTGCTGCAGGGTGAACAGGCCGCAGTAGCAGTTTCTCCAGCCGAGCGGCACGTAGTAGCTCTCCACGAACTCCATGCGCTCCTGGAATCTCTGCGGGATGCACGAGAGCTTGGGGAGTATGAGCCTGACTTCGCAGCCTTCCTCATTGAGACTGCGGGGAAGGCTTCCGGCAACGTCCCCGAGGCCGCCGGTCTTTGAAAAAGGCGCAGCTTCGAAGCTTGCGAAAAGTATTTTTATCTTGTCATTCATATCATAGCACCGCGTTCTTTCTTATTATCATGGGTTTCTCGGGGTTTCCTGTTATCTTTACGCCCTCGTTGACGGTGATGTACTTGTCCATGATCATATTTTCCAGGTTCGCCCCGGCGCCTATCGTTGTGTGCTGCATGACTATGCAGTTCCTGAGGACAGCGCCTTTTGCGACCTTAACGTTTCTGAATAGTATGCAGTTCTCAACTGTTCCGTCTATCTCGCAGCCTGCGGATATCAGGGAGTTCTCGACCTTTGCATCGTCGCCGTAGAATGTAGGAGCTTCGTCCTGTGTCTTGGTGTAGATGGTGCGCGGACCCCTGAAGATCTCATCCTGGACAGCCGGATCCAGAAGGTCGAAGCTTGCCTCAAGGTAGTCCTGCACGCTGTCCACGTTCTTTACATAGCCGCTGAACTCGTACCTTCCGATGTCGCTGCCTGGGATCTCCTTTTGCAGAAGCTTGGCAAGATCCAGGTGCGAGTAGCTCGCGAAGTCGTTGACCAGTGTCATCAACGCGTCGCGGTTTACGATAAGGGTCTCCAGCTTTCTGGGATTGCCGGCCTTGTCCCTGTAGAAAGCGAAGGTCACGGTCTTGCCGCTTTCGATGTGCTGCTCTACCATGGGCCTGTAGTCCATGTTGTAGACCTTGTTGGACGATGCGATAAGGGCGTAGGTCTCGGATTCGCGCCTCTGGATGTAGCGGGAGTTCGTGAGCAGGTCGGAAAGCATTATGCTCTCCTGGGTGTTGTGGCCTCCGTAGATGGTGCCGGGCAGTATGAACAGTCCGCCTATCTTCCTGTCGAGGTTCCATTCCTTGCCGCTTCCTATGTGGTCTATGAGGGACCTGTAGGAGGAGGGCATTATAACTCCCACCGTCGTGATGCCCGAGTTGATCATGTTTGACAGGGGGAAATCTATAAGTCTGTATCTTCCGCCGTAGGGCAGGGAGGCTATGGTCCTCTGGCTCAGCAGCGCACCGAAGCCTTCTGCTGTGTAGTTGGCAAATATTATACCGAAAACATTTTTCATATCAGTCTCCTTGATCCGTACTTATCTGCCTATAACTGTGATGGGGCCGTCCGCGCTTCCGGTTTTTGTGCCGTCGGGAACGGTGACGCCTTCGTTTACTATGGTGCGAACCAGAGTGCAGTTCTTGCCTATGACAGCGCTCGGCAGTATTATGCTGTCCTTTATCTCGGACCCTTCGCCTATCTCGGAGGCGGTGCCCATTATGGAGTGGATGACGTCGCCGTTTACTATGCAGCCGTTGCAGATGAGGCTGTCCTTTGTCTTGACGCCGCGTCCTATGTAGCCGGGAAGCTTGAAGTTGGAGTTCGAGAAGACCCTCATCTTCCTTTCGAATATGTCGAACGGAGCGTCCTTTTCGAGTATCTCCATCTGGGCTTCGTAGTAGCTGTCGATGGTACCTACGTCCTTCCAGTATCCGCTGAAGCGGTATCCGTAGAGCTTCTTTCCTTCGCCGAGGAGCCTTGGGATGATGTTCTTTCCGAAGTCCTTTTCGGATGAGGGATCCGCGTGGTCTTCAATGAGAGCCTTGCGCAGCACCGGCCAGGAGAAGATGTATATACCCATGGAAGCGGTGTTGCTGTCGGGGTTCTTGGGTTTTTCGGTGAACTTGACTATGGTGTCGTTTTCACCCAGAGTCATGATGCCGAAGCGGCTGGCCTCTTCCCAGGGGACTTCGATCACAGATACCGTAAGGTCCGCGTTGTTCTTCTTGTGGGCCTTGAGCATCTTGGCGTAGTCCATCTTGTAGATGTGGTCGCCGGAGAGTATCAGTACGTAGTTAGGATCATAGGTATCTATGAACTCGATGTTGCGGTAGATGGCGTCAGCCGTACCTTCGTACCAGGCTCCGCCTTTTTGCGTAGCGTAAGGGGAGAGCACCTGCGCTCCGCCGTCGTTGGGGTCGAGGTCCCACGCGGCGCCGTTTCCGAGGTACTGGTTCAGCGAGCCCGGTCTGTACTGCACGAGTATTCCGACGGTGTCTATGCCGGAATTAGTGCAGTTCGAAAGTGAAAAATCGATGATGCGGTATTTCCCTCCGAACGATACGCCGGGTTTTGCGATGTTGCTGGTAAGGTCGCCCAGCCTTGTTCCCTGCCCACCAGCAAGGAGCATTGCAATGCAGTCTTTCCTGTACATGTCAGCCTCCTAAAATGCTATAACTTCCATATATCCTCAGCGTATTCCGCAATGGAGCGGTCGCTTGAGAAGTAGCCTGATCTTGCGATGTTGGCAAGCGATATGCGGTTCCATGCCTGCTTATCGCCGTGCACAGCCGTAAGCTCCTTCCACGCCTGAACGTAGGAAGCGAAGTCCTTTAGCACGAAGTACTCGTCGTTGTGCTTTAGCATCGCGTCATATATGCCCCAGAAATCGGTGCCGCAGGACGAGAAGAAGCCGTTCACGAGCTGGTTCAGCATCAGCGTGAGGCGCGGGTCTTCCGCTGCGGTCTGGGATGCGCTGTAGCCGCCCTGCATGTAGAATGCGGCGGTCTCGTCCGCGGTGAGACCGAATATCTTTATGCTCTCGTCGCCTACGACTTCCTTGATCTCGACGTTGGCTCCGTCGAGGGTGCCGAGGGTTATGGCGCCGTTCATCATGAACTTCATGTTGCCGGTGCCGGAAGCTTCCTTGCCGGCGGTGGAGATCTGCTCGGAGATGTCAGCCGCAGGGTAGATGAGCTGCGCGTTGGAAACGCAGAAGTTTTCGATGAAGACGACCTTTATCTTCTGGTTTACCGCGGGGTCCGAGTTGACCACCTTGGCGACGCTGTTGATGAACTTTATGATCTCCTTTGCGTAGGCGTAGCCCTGAGCGGCCTTTCCTGCGAAAATGAAGGTCACCGGCTCCATCTCAAGGCCCGGGTCGTTCTTCAGGGTGTTGTAGAGATCCAGCACCTTGAAGGCGTTGAGCAGCTGCCTCTTGTAGGCGTGGATGCGCTTTACCTGGATATCGAAGATGCTGTCCGGATCTACCGCAGGGCCGCCGTTCTTCATGATGTAGTTGGACAGGCGGACCTTGTTTATGCGCTTTATCTGCGCGAGCCTCTGGATCATGGCGGGGTCGTCTTTGTGCTCCAGAAGCTTTTCGCAAAGAGTCATGTCGTGGATCCAGCCGTCGCCCACAGTGTCTGTTATTAGGTCCGCAAGATCAGGGTTGGACTGCACCAGGAAGCGCCTGTGCGATACTCCGTTGGTCTTGTTGTTGAAGCGCTCGGGCATGATGCCGTAGAACTTGCGGAAAACGTCCTCCATTAGTATCTTCGAGTGCAGCTTGGCGACGCCGTTTATGGAATGGCTTCCTATTATGGACAGGTTGGCCATGCGCACCTCGCCGTCCCAGAGGATAGCGGTCCACTTGAGTATGTCATGGCCGCCTTTTCCCATGTTGTTGAGGGTGTCGCGCCAGCGGCGGTCTATCTCCTCGATGATCATGTAGACCCTGGGAAGAAGGCTCTGCATGAGGCCTATGTGCCACTTTTCAAGAGCCTCGGGAAGCACTGTGTGGTTGGTGAAAGAGATCGTGCCCTTGGTTATCTCCCAGGCGTCGTCCCACTCCAGGCCTTCCTCGTCCACGAGTATCCTCATGAGCTCGGGTATGCAGAGGGTGGGGTGGGTGTCGTTTATGTGTATGCTTATGTGCTGCGGCATCTCCTTCCAGCTGTCCGGGCCGTAGAACTTCTTGTAGTTCCTGATTATGGACGCCATGCCTGCCGCTACGAAGAAGTACTCCTGCATCAGGCGCAGCCTTCTGCCTTCGCCCATGGAATCGTCGGGGTAGAGTATGCAGTTGATGGCTTCTATATCGGCGCTCTGCTTTAATGCCTTGCTGTAGTCGCCGCGGTTGAAGGCTTCCATGTCCAGGGTGTCGTTGGCCAGCGAAGCGCTCCAGAGCTTGAGCCTGTTTACACTCTCTCCGCCCTGGCCTATGATGTTGACGTTGTAGGGGATGGCCTTTACAGCTGTGTAATCTCTGTGCTCGAACACCATGTGGCCGTTCTCCCAGCGCCTGTCGACAACACCTCCGAAGCGCACTTCCACGCTGTCAGCGGGGTTGGGTGTCTCCCAGGGGTAACCGTTTTTGAGCCATGCGTCCGGGTATTCCACCTGGTAGCCGTTTTCTATCTTCTGCCTGAAGAGGCCGAAGCGGTAGCGTATTCCCATTCCGGTGCCGTAAATGTTCATGGAGGCAAGCGAATCCATGAAGCAGGCAGCAAGCCTTCCAAGGCCGCCGTTTCCAAGGCCCGGATCCGGATCCATCTCGTACAGGTCTTCGAGCTTTATGCCGAGGTCCTTGAGGCCTTCTTCCACTACGTCCTTAAGGCCGGTGTTTATGAGGTAGTTCTCCAGAAGCTTTCCGATGAGGAACTCCATGGAGAAGTAGTAGACCTTCTTGTCGTTCTTTTCGCGGTGGATCTGCCTGGATTCCTCTCGGGCCTCCTCCGCGTTCTTGTTGATGAGGTACACCAGAGCTTCGTACTGCTCCCATTTGGTG
>JAEEGL015441204.1_pt1 | contig 37275 bp, 26 predicted proteins | sample 9134231 | NCBI WGS metagenome assembly JAEEGL01 (sample SAMN16246548, study PRJNA631951) | gut metagenome | biome: gut microbiome; feature: rumen; material: fiber-attached | host: Bos | place: Iran: Karaj | collected 2018-10 | reverse complement strand
TTTAGAAACATATGAATCGCGTGAGTTAGGACGCGAGTAAACAAAGTATAGTCTGTGCGACGAGTAACTATACTTACTTCAACGAGTAACTATAGTTCCCTCGCGGTAGAAGCTATTAAGGAACGAAGAGGGTCGCGCGCGTACCTTATTATATATAGAAGGCAGCGGGCAGGAATCGTGGTCGACGGTGGCGAGCGTGGTCGGAGTGGTCAGCGCGGTCAGCGCGGTCACCTGTTTTTTGTCTCCTGGAGAGTGATTGGAAAGTGATTGGAAAGTTTTGCGGAAACGAGAGGATGGATGCTACTAAATATATAGATAATAGTATATATAATCATCTATATATCAATCCATTATGTTTTTCTTTTCCTCATTGGAAGGTTTCTGGGGGTCGCGAAAAAAGGGTGACCGCGCTGACCGCTCTGACCGCTCGCGACCAGATACGTTTCGAGGGAAGTTTGGAGGTAAAGCGGTAGTAGATGATTGATTATCAGCGTTATAGAAGTTAGCATGCGTCCTTAGTGCAGGATGCTCCGTCCAGAGAAGATTTTCCTCCGCCGACCTCAAAATGGATTTTTCGCCCTCCATTCAGGGTTCCTGCCGACAAAACTTTCCAATTACTTTCCAATCTTCCAAAAAACTTTCCAATCACTTTCCAATTACTTTCCAATCTTCCAAAAACATTCCAAAAACCTTCCAAACCATGTGGTGGATTTGGTGGATTCGATTATTTTTCGTACCTTTGCACAGTCAATTCGAAAGCTGGCCAGCGCGAAGCGACACCCGAGAGTTCTATTACATCGTTAAACACACCGCGGCTTCAAGGTCCAGAGCCAAACGCCAAACGAGAGCGTATTCCTACTGGCTCATCCCCAGCGTATTGGGGGAAACACGTGACCACTGCATGGAGGATGGTCGTTAATCATCAGTGCCGCACCCTTTCGACTGCCTTTAAAACATGGAAAAAATGAAAATTTTCCCCTGGAGCTTTGCCTCCAACGTCATGCACACGAACTGCATGACTCCCTGTTCGCCCGAGGATTTCAGCCGTATCCTCGACGACACGACCACCGCCAGCGTATGCGAAGAAATCATTAAGGAACGCGCGCGTTGGCAGGCTGGAGAAATCACGGCTGAGGAGTTCGAACGCCGCAAGAGCGAGCTGAAGCGCCGCCTGCCCGTGTTCTGCTTCCACGCCATCTTCCGCGACGGCCACCGCTCCAACGGGAGTGCCGTTCCCAGCGGTCTGAGCATCCTCGACCTGGATCACCTGGAGCAGGCTCCACGGGAGTTCTACTTCCAGCAGGTGGCTGGTCGCGAGCAGGAGCTGGGCATCTGCCTGGCTCACGTCTCGCCCAGTGGCGAGGGGCTGCGTCTGGTGTTCCGCATGGGTGCCTGCGAGACATTGGAGCTGGCTCAGCGCCGTATGGCAGAGGCTATTGGCTGCAAGGCAATCGATGCCTGTGTGAAGGACTGGGCTCGCTGCAGCTTTGCCGTCCCTCGCGCGTACCTTATTTATATTAATGAGGATGCGCTGTTTGCCCCAAGCCTGCATCAGGCAGGCGAAGAGGCTGCAAATGGATACGAAGCCGATGCAAAGGCCGCTGCAGACAGCCGTGAGGCGGCTCACAGCCCGCTGCAGATGCCCTCACAGCCCGCTGCAGAAGCCGCCGCGAAAGGTCGTGGAGGCGAGGACGAAAAGACGTCTGAGGCGGCATGGCCTTCCGTGTACGAGGCTGAATACGAAGGTATTCCCTACGAGACCGTCGTCCACGCGCTGGAGGAACAACTGGGCGGAATCCCTGTCCACGGCTCGCGCAACAACTTCATCTACACGATGGCGTGTGCCCTGCGCTACATCTGCAATGATGATGAGCAGTGGATGCAGCAGGTGCTACCCAACTACGGGGAGGCTGAGGAGCGCTGGCGCACGACCATCCATTCTGCCGTGAACCGCGCGATGACGCTGACCAAGCCTGCCGTGTTGCAGCGAGCATTGGAGGTCGCCCGCAAGCGACATCAGGCAGAGCAGTACCGGCTGACGAGCGGCGTGGAGCAAGCTGTGCCTCCCGTGATGCCTGCATCGCTGCCTCGCTCGCTGCGCCTGCTCACTTCCAAGGTGCCCAACCACCTGAAGCCTGCTGTGGCCATAAGCGTGTTCCCTTCCATCGCCACCCACCTGCATGGCGTGCGCTTCCGCTACAACGACAATTCTGAGCTGGAACCCACCTTCCAGGTGGTGCTGGTGGCGAAGATGTCCAGCGGCAAGAGCTGTGTGAACAAGCCCATCGACGCCATCATGGCGGACATCAAGGCGCGCGATGCCGAGGCACGTGCTGCCGAGCAGGAGTGGAAGAACGAGTGCGCTGCCGCCTCCGCCAACAGCCAGAAGCCTGCCCGTCCGGAGGGGTTGTGTGTGCAGTGGGTGCAGCCCGACATGACCAATGCCGCCCTGGTGCAGAAGCTGGCTGATGCCTGCGGACGGCCCATCTACTCCCGCATGGATGAAATCGAGCTGCTGAACAACCTTCGCACCAACGGACGCGGCGACCAGGTGTCCCAGATTCTGCGCCTGGCGTGGGATGCTGCGGAGTACGGACAGGAGCGCGTGGGTGTGCAGTCGGTGACGGCTACCGTGAACATGCGCTGGAACTTCAACGCCTCGACGACTCCCCAGAAGTGCCGCCGCTTCTTCCGCGATGGCATCATGAACGGCACCGTCTCGCGCATGACCTTCTGCACCATCTACACCGAGGACGACCGCCTGCCGGTGTACGGCGTCTACAACGAGCACTTCCAGCAGCTGGTGAATCCCTACATCCAGCGAGCCTCGGACGCCAGCGGACTCATCGTCTGCCGCCGCGCTAATCAGTTCATTGGCGAGCTCCTGGAGGAGAACAGCGCCTACGCAGCCCTCAGCGGCGACGAAGCCTGGCACGAGCTTTCGTACCGTGCTACCGTGGCTGCCTTCAAGCGTGCTATGGTGCTCTACATCATCGAGGGCAACCGCTGGTCGAAGGAGATTGAGGACTTCGTGCGCTGGAGCTTCCACTACGATATGTGGTGCAAGATGTGGCTCTTCGGCAAGGAGATGCGCCACCAGATGGAACTGGAAAACAGCCAGCCCACGGGTGGTGTGGGCAATCTGCTGAACAGCCTGCCCCACAGCTTTGTGGAAGAAGATCTGAGAATCGTCCGCACGGCTCAGGGCATGACTCCCGACCCCACGGAACAACTGCGCAACTGGAAGCGACGCGGATATGTCACCTATGACTCCGCCACACGCCTCTACGCCAAAACGGAGTTCTACCTCGACTCGCCCCAGGCTACGAAGAATGTTGTATAGCCTGCTCTTCTGCTATTAGTTTCCTAAGTCCCTCTACAACAGTCCATTGGCGATTGTCGGCGAGGGACTTTTTTTCGCGTTTCTCGAACTCCGGCACGACGTAGATGCTGTACTTGGCCACATTCGTGTAGACGCAGGGAACCGCGTAGTCGCCCTCTTCGCCAAAGCCCCATGCCTCCATTTCCCGACAGAAATCCGTCAGTTCGAAGGGGAGGTCATATTCATTGATAAGCACGAAAGCGATAGCTGCCCACTGGTTCTGACGCCGCACCAAAGGCTTGCCACCGGGGCCATTCTCAGTCAACAAGCGATGAAGAGCGCGCTTCAAAATCGTCCTCTGGTCAGAGCGGTCAGCGCGGTCAGCGATTTCTGCGGGGTTCTGGTCAGAGCGGTCAGCGCGGTCAGCGGTTTCCGCGGGGTTCTGGTCAACGCGGTCAGCGCGGTCAGCAGTTTCCGCGGGGTTCTGGTCAGAGCGGTCAGTGCGGTCAGCGGTTTCAGCGGGGTTCTGGTCAGAGCGGTCAGCGCGGTCAGCGGTTTCCGCGGGGTTCTGGTCAGAGCGGTCAGCGCGGTCAGCGGTTTCCGCGGGGTTCTGGTCAGAGCGGTCAGCGCGGTCAGCGTTTTTTTCCTCCTTGAAGTCCACTACAGCCTCCAACTGCCGGCACATTTCATGATCGTCATCCCTACCCCATCGACGAACGCAAACCCTGCCCTTCAGCACCATCAGTACGATTCCCGACAGCAATCCGTAGAGCTGGCGGCGAGGCACATGTTTGTAGAACGTCTCGCGGAGGAAGTCCACAGGGTCGTTGAGGAAGGTGTCGTAGAGGTGGAAAGGAAACGCCTGCAGCCGTGCCTCCAACTCATCGAGGCGATTGTCGAAGGTATAGTGTGACTGCTCGAAACGCAGTCGCTTCAGCTGCTGGGGCCATCGGATGAAGAGCGAGCGGGCGGTGCCGTTGCGCGTGTCGTGGTTCATCAGCTGACCTTTTAGGATGCGCAACTGTGTGGCCAGCGCTGTCCAACGTTTGCTCTCCTCTTCGGTCGCTGCCTGCTGCGAATGCTGCTCCAGCAGTTGCAGGATGAGCTGGCGCGTGGCGTTCATCTCGCGGCTGGTGTCGGAGGGGCTGTCTGTCAGGAATTCCAGAAACAACGCCCGCACGCTGTTCCAGTCGGGCTTCTCGTTCTCCAACAGCTCCACCAAATCATCGGCACGCTCACTGACGCTCACCAGCGATTTGGGCAACAACATCAGGGCGGGCCACTCCCACTCGTCGTAGGGCAGCGAGGCATAGGGGTCGAACGACCTATCCACAGCGGCACATTCCACCTGGGCGTGCAGCAGGGGTGGGTCGGAGGAGGCGTTCACCACCGTGGCTTTCAGTCGCTTGACGTTTGAGCCATGCAGCGCTTGCAGCGCGATGTCCAAATCCGCGGAGGCGACATAACCCACAAAACAATCACGCTCCTTCGCCTTCACGGCAAAGGGGTCGGTAGGATTGACCTCATCGCGCATCAGCGTCAGCTGCCTGCCCACGCTCTCCTGCGCATATTCCTTATAATAAGACTCCACATCGCTGTGTGTCAGCCCCACAATGTCCACCCAGAATCGTTCCATAAGCGGTTAAATGAAGTAGATACGTCTGCAAAGGTAGTAGTTTTTTTTGAATTATCGTTCGTTTCGACCTAAAAAGTGAGGCAAGACGTGCAAAATATGTTAATCTTCTTAAAAACCTTTCGCACATTGCAAGCTATTCCGTATTTTTGCCCTCGATATGATGAAAAAGGGATGATGTAACTTGTTTTCTTTCTAATTAATAGCAGAATTATGAATTGTTCAAAATTTTTCAGTCTACTTGCAGGACTCTTCCTGGCGATGTTTGTAATGACGGGTTGTGGCGACGATGATCCGTTGGGAGATCCCCAATCACCAAGTGATATCGAATGGACGCAGCACGAGTATCAGGTAACAACTTCTGGTGCATCTATGGGCGAGATGAAGTGGAACGGCTATTATGCTTCCATCTTTGAGACTTGGAACTATAGAGGCGACCAGTCCTCAAAGGGTCCTCGAATCCTCATGTCTCACTACAGGTGGTTCCCCGAGAAGTTCGGTCCGACCTGGTGGACCGAGAAGCTGGACAATGGCGACTGGTACTACAACGGCCGATATGATTCTCATACCTACGAGACTACGCTCTCAGAAGGTAAGACCGTGATCCAGTTCGACATGCAAGGCCGCACGTGGAAAGGCATTCTGGCGGACGGCGACATCGAATTGAAGAGCACCGACGGTACGGCAACGATAGGGCTGAAGCGTCTGCCCGTGTTGCCCTACGACGGCTCTTATGATGATATCTTGAAAAAGATCTTAAAATAACACCCGCTATGAAAAAAGTTCTTATTTCTTTCGTGTTGGCTCTCCTGCCCGTTCTGGAGAGCGGCGCCAGCGTCAAGATTGGAAGTTTGTACTACAATCTTGATACCAACAAAAAAACGGCTGAGGTGGCTCCGTACCAAGACAACAAATACGAAGGCGATATTACCATTCCTGCTGAGATTTCTTATCAGGGAACAACCTACCGTGTGACGGCCGTGGCCGAAAGTGCCTTTTGGGATTGTGGCGGCCTCACTTCAATTGTCCTGCCCGCAGGACTGGAAAGCATTGGCCCGTCGGCATTCCTGGCCTGCACAAAACTCACCTCCCTGAAGATTCCCGCAAGCGTGATTAACATCGGCGATTTGGCCTTCTGCTTCGAAGGAGCGCTGACGTCCATTGTTGTGGATGAGCGAAACCCCGTTTACGATTCCCGCAATCGCTGTAACGCCTTGATAGAGACGGCGACCAACACACTGATTACGGGTTGTGTGAATACGATTATTCCTGGCACCGTCACCTCTCTGGCCGACAATGCCTTTGAAGGATGTGTACTGCTGAAAAATATAACGATTCCCAGCAGCGTGAAGCGCATCGGGCGGGCGGCATTCAGCACGTGCGTGAAACTGGAATCCATAAGCATTCCGAATGGGGTGGAACAGATTGGAGGCCACGCCTTTGACTACTGCCAAAGCTTGAAGCAACTGCAGATTCCCGAAGGGGTGAAAATCATCGAGGAATATCTCTGTCAGTACTGCGAGTCGCTGGAATCTGTGACAATTCCCAGCACTGCCACCACTGTTGAGGACGGCCCATTCCCCGGCAATGTGAAGGACATTTACTGCTTTGCCGCCGTGCCTCCAAGAAGTACGTGGGGATACACCATCACCATCCAACCCTATGAGGAAATCGACGGCCGATTCGTCTTCCCCGCAACCCTGCACGTGCCCGCAGCTTCTGTCAATGCCTATAAGACTTGCAGCGACGGATGGCAAGAATTCAAATCCATCATTCCGCTGACCAATGAAGAGACGGGCATACAGGAACGTACGGAACGCGGCCTCGCTCAGAGTGCCGAATGGTATTCTGTTGACGGACAAACAATAACAGGCCGTCCGACTTCTAACGGGATATTTATCCGCAAGGGTGCTGACGGAACGGTGAAGAAGTATTATATGAAGCAAAACTAATCGTTTTAACATTTATATTTGAAACATTTATGAGTACAGGTAATGTGAGACCCGAGTCGATGGAAAGAATTACGACTCCTGCGTTGGCCAAGAAATTCATTGACGAACAGATTCAGGAGCTTCGCGCTCAGATTGGCGACAAGAAGGTGCTGCTGGCACTGTCCGGAGGCGTGGATTCGTCCGTAGTGGCCGCGCTGCTGATTAAGGCCGTTGGCCAGCAACTGGTATCCGTTCATGTGAACCACGGCCTGCTTCGCAAAGGCGAGCCTGAGCAAGTGGTGCGGGTGTTCCGCGACGAGATGAACGCAAACCTCATCTACGTAGATGCCGTTGACCGCTTCCTCGACAAGCTGGCTGGCGTTGCCGACCCCGAACAGAAGCGCAAGATCATTGGCGCAGAGTTCATCCGTGTGTTTGAGGAGGAAGCCCGCAAGCTCGAAGGCATCAGCTTCCTTGCACAGGGCACCATCTACCCCGACATTGTGGAGTCCGGTCCGGTGAAGTCGCACCACAACGTGGGCGGTCTGCCCGAGGACATGCAGTTTGAACTGGTGGAGCCCATCAAGCTGCTGTTCAAGGACGAGGTGCGCGTGGTAGGCAAGGAACTCGGCCTGCCCGACAACATGGTGTTCCGTCAGCCCTTCCCCGGCCCCGGACTGGGCGTTCGCTGCACAGGTGCCATCACCCGCGACCGTCTGGAAGCATTGCGCGAAAGCGATGCCATACTGCGAGAGGAGTTTGCTAAGAACGGACTCGAAGGCAAAGTTTGGCAGTACTTCACCGTCGTTCCCGACTATAAATCGACAGGTGTTAAAGACAATAAGCGCAGCTGGGACTGGCCAGTCATCATCCGTGCGGTGAACACACGCGATGCCATGACCGCCACTATCGAGGAGATTCCCTATCCCCTACTCCACCACATCACCCAGCGTATTATCACTGAGGTGCCTGGAGTGAACCGCGTGCTCTATGACCTCACGCCGAAACCCACCGGAACGATTGAGTGGGAGTGACTTTCCGCCGCTGTCAACCAAAGAGCAAGAAGCAAGAAAAGGAGCATCCGCCAGTGGGTGCTCCTTTGCTTTTGAGTCTGAATCTGATTGGTGAAAACTTTCGCTTAACTGATTTCGTTCACCTACTTTACCACCATCTTCTTATTGCCGCGAATATATACGCCCTTCGGCAGTCGGCCCTTTTCGATGGGACGTCCGCTGAGGTCATGCAACAGTCCTTCGGCGACGCTCTCCTTTGAGGCATGAGTGCTGATGCCGGTGGTCTGACCGGAGATGTAGAGCAGGCGGTCGTACTTGTAGTAGCCTCCGTTCTCGAAGGGAAGGATGTCGGTCAGCAGGTCGTGGTTGGTGAAGATGAGCTCCTTGGGAGCCTTCTCGCTGACGGCAGGTCCCGTCCAGCGCCAGATGTTGCGACCATTAGCCGTCTTTCCAATAATCTCGCAGTTGTCGCCATTCAGGGGGCTATGCAAATCTGTGGTGCTGTCGTCGGCTGTGCGCCACTTGCAGTAGATGGGTTCGTCCCAGCAGAAGCGAGGTTCCTCGAAGTAGGCGTAATAGACACCATCGATAACTTCCACACAATCAGGAGCATCAGCCGGGCGAGTATAATCAGGCTTCTCCGGTTCCAGCAGCGGTTTTGCGTCGGCGTCAGGGAAGACGGTGAGGCGCAACTCTGTGCTGCCGTAGGGCACGAGTTCGATGTACTTCGTTTCGTTGCTCAGCAGTTTCAGGTGTCCCTGTTCAGGCATCGCGGGCGTGTAGCGTTCTTCTTCCAGGGCCCATTCAATCTGCTTGACGGGAATGCGAATCCTGACGGGCGTGTACTGAGCATCGTATGGAATGGTGCCGCCGACTTCTTCAATAGCAGGATGACTCACACTAAGAGGCTGGCCATCATCAGCGTAGGCATAGTTGAAGTCGCCCGTCGGAGTGATGTTCCAGCACTTGAAATCTGGGTTCTCAGGTTTCTTGCCATGCATGTTCGCGTAGTCAGTGGTGTCTTCGGTCATCTTCTGCGGAATGGCGTAGGAATAGAGCAACGGACCATACTGGAAATAGATGCCCTGCCCCTCAACCACCTTCTCCTCGGCTTGCATCGGCAGAGTCAACGTGATGACATCACCGTTCTTGACGGCTGATGCCACTTTAACGAACGAGCCAGATTGCATGAACAGATTTACGAGTGTTCCGTTGATTGCGAGGGAAGCATTACTGCACCAAGCTGGGATGCGCAGGGTCAAAGGAATGCTGGCTCCTTCAACTCCGCTGACCTGGAACTTCAACGTCTCGGAGAACGGATAATTTGTTTCGCACTGAATGGTAATGTCGCCTTTCGCTGTGGGGAACGTAGCCTTGCTGGGACCATAGAGGGCTGCCACTGCCCCACCCTCGCTGTCGGTCATCCACATGCGGCAGAGGAAGTTCGGCAGCATACGGTTCACATTGCCCGAGCAGCACTCCGTCTCGTGTGTGGGGCGATAGGCCATCCACGTGGAGCCGTGCTTGTAGATGTTGTGGTTCGAGGTACCCGTAGCAATGAACTGGTTGACAGAAGAGAAGTACTGCAACGACTTGAAGTCCTTGGTAATACAACCCATTCCAGCGTTGTAGATGGCACGCTCTATCATGTCAGCCCACTCGACGTCGCCGGTGACGGCCAGATAGTGGCTCAGCGTCCAAGTGAAATCCACGATATCACAAGTCTCGTGACTGATGTCCACATCAGTACCCAAAAGAAACTCAGCGCTGGAGGGCACTCCATCGGGCAGCATCGATTCGCGCTGCAACTTGCGGATTGCCGTCATCGCGAGATCCAAATAATGTTGTTTGCCCGTGTAGGCGTAGAGCAGAAGCGGCAATTTCAGCATCTCGCAGAAAGTCACGCTGTGCATGTAGAACGGCTCTGCGCTCAGGATGGCCGTCTCATCGACAGCAAAACAATCCTGACGAGCCCACGACTCTTCGGCCAGCTGCAACAGTTTCTGATTACCCGTCTTACCGTAAGTCCAGAGAATGCCTTCGATGGACATGATATTGCGTCCGCCCACGATGCCTCCAGCCAGTTCGTCGGCTGTGAAGTTCAGATAATGCTTCTCCAGTGCAGCGGGGATTCGTGCGTCGCCGTCGTGTTCATATTTTGCCTGCAACACACGGAAGAACACAGACATAGGCCATGTGATGCCTACCAGTGTGGAGTTACCCAGCACACCGTCCTCATCAGGATGAGCCAACGTATATTCAATTCCCTCCATAGCCTTGGCGACCATCTCCTCTGCACCTAACTCGTAGCCTAATCGCAACAGGCCATCGGTGTAGTAAGCCGTCTGCTCATAGCGCCACCAGTTGTCGCCGTAGGTCTCGTCGGCACGCGAGATTTCGCCTGCCCAGAGACAAGAATTGTAAGGATAGGACAGCGCTTCAGGGTGACCCGTAAGGCCGTCATGCTGCCGTTGCATCAGCGTTTGCAGCCAGCCAGAAGGATGGATATCCGACACCTTTCCCATCGTGAAGTAGGTGTTAGTCTGTGCGTTAGCTGTTATCTGAGAACAGATTAGGGCCACTACCATTGTGGCCCGCATCCATAAGAACTTTGGTTTCATTACTATCATTTTTGTTACTATTGGTTCCTGAATTCAATCTTCATTTGTTTTTCTTCTTATCTTAACATGCTCGATTTCCTCTTACTTTATCACCACCTTTCGTCCACCTACGATATAAAGGCCAGGCTGCGTTGGCTGCTTATAGAGGCGGCGGCCATCGAGGGTGAACCAAAGAGTTTCAGAGGCAGAAGATTGGGAATTGAGAGCGGGCGGGAGAACAATACCGTCCAGAATATCACCATCGAGGTTGTGGACGAAGGATTTAATGCTGGAAGGAAGGTCACCAGCGGTGATGCCGTTGTTGAGCTGGAAGTAGGCGAGGAAGGCTCCAATGGAGGCGCCGGAGATGGGATAGTAAAGCTTACTTTGCTCGCCCATCAAGAGAACACTTTGGTCAGCAGCAGCGTAAGCGAGGTTGGTGTAACGACCAATGAACGTGACGTTCGTATCCTTGCTGGTGATGCCTGTAGGAGTAGTGTTGGTGACGCGGATGCCGCTGAACACGGGTTCTACGATGTTGCTGCCGCTGGTATATTTGACGAAGTAGGGCTTACCTGCTGTGATGCTTGTGGCCTCCTTAAAGTAGAGATGAAGTGTATTGCCTTCGACTCCTGTCTTGTGGCCGCTGTAATCGCCCTCTATGTCGAGTTCCTTGACCACAGCCCCTTCAAGATGGGTGCCAGTGAAGCTGGAAAGCGAGAAGGGCAGGCACAAGGTGTTCCAGTAGTTATCTGTGTAGAGGGTGCGATCAGCAATACTGACATTGTAGTTGCCGTAGTTCTCATGAATATCGTTAAGAAGGCTGATAGCCGTGGTGTTGTCGGCATTGTGGCGCAAGGCAGGTACTGCACCATCATTGTCGGTGATGTCCCCGCTGCTTGTTCCAATAGTCGGAGTTAATCCAACTAAAGAACATGCCGAATAGTAGTTATTCTCAATAGTACCTGAGCCGTGGGCTCCTGCAATTGCTCCCTTGAAGCCCGCTTCAGAGGGAATGGTGACACCTAAGGCGAGGCAATTGGTGAGGCTGCTTGGATAGGCCGTTTGCTGATAACCTGCGATGCCCCCATAGTAACTGCCACTTCCTGCCAGGGTAAAAGTAACAGCAGATGTGCAATTGGTGACGGTACCGCCAAAGAGGTTACCCACGATGCCACCATGATAATTAGATGTTACAGCGGAATGGATGGCTACTGTGTTGCTGACATTGCAGTTCTGCACCGTACTGGAACCTGTCATGTACCCTACAATACCGCCAACGTTATCACGTGCTGTGATGCGCGTATCGCTGAGGATGACATCCTTGATCGTGCCACCGCTAATATATCCAAAGAGACCTATATTATCATCTGTATCGAAATCATCATTCTCGTAAATGCGGATACCACTGATGGTGTGCCCTTGACCATCGAAGGTTCCTGCAAAGCATATTCCTGCCGCATAATTGCCGATGGGTTCAAAGTTATGCTCGTAACTGGAGGCATTGTTCCAATCTGTTGTGTGGCTGTAGGTAACATTGCCGTTGAGCTTAAAATAATAGTCCCTGAAATCTGCACCTCTACTTACATGATTGGAGAGGAGGTTTAGTCCTGTGTCATCAGAAATCTCGAAAGCCTTGGCTTCGCTCTTACCGTCATTCGTTCCCCAGTAGTCATCGAGGGTCAGCTTGATTTGGCCAACCCGTTGCCCTTCGCTGATTGTAGAGGAAGAGGACTGGGCCCTGCTTGTAGTGAAAGCAACCGTAACGCCATCATAATCCCTAACTTCGCTGCTAAAGAAGTAGCCTGTGCTTTTAATTTCGTATGTAACTGCTCCAGAGCCATAGATGTTGTTACCTTCCTGAACGAACGTGCCCGACTTACAGGTAAAAGTGATGCCGTCATATAGTTCGAGAGTGAATCCAGCAGCACTGAAAGTAACCGTTTTAGCCGCGGGATTTTCCCCACTGCCAAACGTATTGCCTTTTGGCGTGAAAGTGAGGGTGGTACCACTTGCCTTAATGGTGTAAGTCACAGTCTTCGATTCATTCCCCCACGCCGTTTGCCCCCAACCGAGGGCAACGACGAGGAGAAATAGTTTTTTTAAGATAATTTTTGCGGTTCTCATAGTTTTTATAATGTTTTGGTGTGTTTTGTGCGAATGCTGCTTTTATGTGTGCAGGGTGAGGATGAAGCGGGTGCCTTTGGTGAACTCCGGGTCTATGGTGAGTTCACCGCCCATCTTCACGGCCATTTGCTGGCAGATGGGCAGTCCGAGCCCGTCGCCAACGGTGAGATCGTGGATTTCGAGGAAGGGCTTGAAGACATCCTCATGCTTCTCTGCTGGAATGTGGCTGCCCGTGTTGGTGACCAGGAACTGATGCTTGTGGGCGCTGCGTTTCTTGTACTCCAGCCACACGTGACCGTCGGCAGGGGTATAGACGGCAGCATTGCCGAGGAGGTGAAGAAGGATATGAGTAACGTATTCCTTGTTGATTTTGGCACTCATATTCGGAGCGTCTACAGTAAGGGTCACTCCGCTGCGCATCTTGTCCTTCACCTGTTCCATGATCCCCTTGCAGAAGGGAGGCAGCTGGATATCTTCGAATTCCACGGGTTCTTCCATTGTGGCATCAAGCTGGGAGAGGGTCTGGATGTGTTCTGAGAAGTTGAGCAGGGCTCTCACCTCGGGCTGGGAGGTGTTGAGTCTCTGGAGAGTGGGGCTCAACTGGGCGGAGATGTTGCTGATGAATCGGGCCTTGAGGGCATTGTTCTCGTTGGCGCGGCGAATAGTCTTCCGCTGCTTGCGCGTCAGGATGATGAATCTGAGCAGCAACAAGGCTCCCACAACGAGGACGGCGGCGAGGGCTACAGCGAGGACTATCAATCCGATGATAATACGCTGACGGGCTTTCAGCGAACTATCGCGTTCCTGAATGTCGGCTTCGCCCTGGGCTATCTGTTGCTTGAGTGCATTGATTTCATCGGCCACCTTCAGGGCAGTGACGGAATCTTTCCATGCGATGTAGCCACTATACGCCTGAGCCACCATACTGGCACTGCCCGATCGGCGTCCGCTGGTTATAAGGGTCTGATAGACCTCGTCCACTTTGTCATAGTCCTTGGTGGTGGTGAGCTTACCGACCATCTCGCGGAAGACGGCGTTGCCCTTCTCGTTCATGCCGAAGGTGTAGTAGTATATGGCCTTGGTGTAAAGAAGGTCATTTTTCACCTGTTCGTCCGACGTGGCTGAAGCATAGCGCTCCATCGTGTTGAGCTGCTCTTGAGCGTTGGCGCTCTTGCGGAGTTTCATATACATCTGCAGGCGTTCCTTCGTAGTGTAGTAACGCAGGGCGGCCTTATCTGCTCCACCCGCGTGAGCCTCAATGTTCTGCTCAACGAGTCGCAGCAGGTCGAAAGCTTCCTTGTAGTAGTTCTCCTTGTAGTAGAGTTGAGTGGCTTTGACGCCGCACTCTACGGCTAATTTCATCTGTCCCTTTCCCGAGTAATCCTCGAAGGCGCGGATATAGGACGAACGAGCCTGCGCGATATCGTTCTTTGCGCTGGCTGCTTCTGCCCGCTCATGCAGGCTGCTTTTCTGTGACTCCTGGGCACTGGCTACATTCCAGCAGAGAAGGAAACTCAGAATAAAGATAAAAACATTTCTACTCATAATTCATATATACTTTTAAGAATACTGTCAAGGGATGAGAAGGCTGCTGTCGCCATAGCTGAGGAAGCGGAAATCGTGATCCAAAGCATAACGGTAGATATCGCGCCAGTGGTCATCACCCACGAAGGCCGAGACGAGCAGCAACAGTGTGGACTGCGGCTGATGGAAGTTGGTAATCATCCGACGGACTATGCGATAGCGGTAACCTGGGGCTATGATTATCTGGGTGGCGGTGTGGAGGGCGGAGATGCCATTGCGGTTCAGCCACTGCAGAATGGCAGAGAGACAGTCTTCGCTCTTCACGTCCTCACCACTCACTCCTTCATACGGTTCCCATTGCGCTACTGGCAACTGGTCTTCCGTGATGTCTGGATTGGCGAGGATCTTCTTTCCTATATAATAAAGGGATTCGAGGGTTCGCACGCTGGTGGTGCCGACGGCCGTACATTCACAGTGGTGACGCAACAGCGCTTCGATGACCGTACGCGGTACATAAATCCATTCGCTATGCATCTCGTGCCCTTCTATGCGCTCGCTCTTCACCGGCTTGAAGGTGCCGGCGCCAACGTGCAAGGTCAGCTCAGCGCGCTCTATACCTCTCTGATCTATCGCATTGAGGACGGCTGGAGTGAAATGCAGTCCTGCCGTGGGTGCCGCCACACTGCCCTTGACCTTCGAATAGACCGTCTGGTAGGTGCGCAGGTCGCTCTCCTCGGTCTTGCGGTTGAGATAAGGAGGAATGGGCAGTTCTCCACAGGCGTCGATAACTTGAGCCCAGGTGATGGAAGTATCCGTCCAGGAGAAGCGGATCAGCTGTTCGCCAGCTTTGGCTGCAAGGTCCGTATCCAGACTTCTTTCTGCCGTCAGCACCACTTCTCGTCCATCTACCGTTATGGCACGGGACAGCACACCACTCTTCCATTTCTTGGAGTTACCCACCAGACAATGCCAAGTGCAGGCGGCAGTCTGCTGAAACATCAGTACATAATCGTTGGGGCGGGCGGGTTCGAGGCAAAAGACTTCGATGAGGGCACCTGTCTCCTTACGGAAATGCATGCGCGCCTGAATCACACGGGTGTTGTTCATAACCATTAGCGACCCCTCGGGCAGCAACTCGGGCACATCGCGAAAATGGCGGTGGCTGATGCTGCCGTGGTTATAGATGAGGAGTTTAGAAGCATCGCGCTCCGCTAAGGGATACTTGGCGATGCGTTCATCGGGCAACTCATAGGAGAAGTCGGCGATGCGTATGTCCTTAGGCGATTTCAACGTTTATCTTTCAATTGATTGTCACCAACATAGCACCTCCGCGCTGCGATGAGGAGGCGTCCTCATAGGTGCATGTACGGTAGCGGCGGTTCAACTCCTTGATGAGGGCTTCGCGCAGGGCGACCTCGCCCTTTCCGTGAAGGAAATACAGGCGCTGGCCCTTCTTCTTAATGTTGCGGTCCATAATGATGCGGAACTCTGTGAGCTGAGTATTGAGCAGCACATTGGGCGAGAACCCGGCCGTATTGTCAAGCAATGCATCGATATGAAGGTCCACTTCGATGGGAGCGGCAGTGGTGAAAGAGGTTTCGTCAGCAGCTGCAGTCTTTGGGTTCTTAGAGGGTTTGGCCTGCTTGGCGGCACGTGCCTGCTGCTCGGCTTTCAACGCCCGTTTAGCCGCCTTCAGCGCCTCGCGTTCCTCTTCCCGCGTGCGCACAGGAACGGGTGACTCATCAACTTCAGCAGTGACTTCATCGACGCCTTCGTCCAACAGGTCTAAGTCCAAAGACTCTTCTTCTTCAACAAACAGTTCGTGCCCTCGTCCTGTCCGCGGGGAATCCTCCTCATCTGACGTCAACAGCCGACGAACAGGCTTGTCTCCCCGCACAATATCATAGATGAGTGCAGGCTCGCGGAAGAAGGGTGAAGGGCGGAATACGTGAAGCTTATAAAACTTCACCGTGTCAAGCCGCAGCTCCACTCCTACGGGAGACTTCAACAGGAACGGCTTATCCTGTTTCCATACAATAAGTTGCACACTCAGCCGCTGCAAGTCGTTGAGAATCGATCGGTCGAAGGATTCCAGCAGCTGTTTCGTATTCGGCTCCAACGTTCCTTGCCATCGAGTGTGCCAAGCGGCATTCTCGTTGTTAGCCACAACGGCGCTGACAAAATAATTTGAGTCATTGATGAGATATGCCTCAAAGCGCGTATTGCTCAACTCGCGGGAGTCCTCGGGAACGAAAGCCAGGCAGACGTTCAGGAGGTCGCCGCCCTGACGTTCCTTGGGACGAGAGGGCTGGGGAGCAGGCGCCGAAGGCTGGGAAGCGGGAGCTGAGGGCTGGGCGCCGAAGGAGGATTTCCGGACAAAGTTGTTAGAATTTGTCTCCACCACTACAACCTGAGAACGAAGCATGGGAATCTTGAATCCATCTTCATCCTCAACAAGAACGACGTCTTTTCCCTGAAAGCCGGCGATGATTCCTCCACCGACTTCATTCAAAAACCTTACTTTTTCTCCTATTTGCATAATTGTTCCTAAATTTTGGTGCAAAGATACAACATTTGATGCAAAAACAAGCTAAAATCACATAAAAAGTGTACGGAGAAAACAAAAACTTTAATCTTTTAAACCTAAAACTTCCATCTTTTTCTTACCTTTGCAGCGAAAATAAGCATCTGTGCTCAAATCACCACCATTACTAATTTTAAAATTCATAAAGCATACAAAAGCTATTAATATGGTAACAAACATTCAAGAACTGGACGAGAAGATCATCATCACTTTGAATGGCGAACTCGACACTGCCGCAGCAATGGAACTGGATCAGTCCATGCAACCCCTCTATAGCAGCAGTGGACGCGATTTCCTCATTGATTGCTCTGGTCTGGAGTACATCGCATCAAGCGGACTGCGTATTTTCCTGAGTATTCTCAAGAAGACCAAGGCAGAAGGAAAGACGCTGAAGCTGAAGAATGTAAACGATGAAATCAAGAACATCTTCCAAGTAACAGGTTTCCTGTCTATCTTCACCTTCGAGGATTGAGCCCTCACTCCTCCCCTATGTTCTCACATCTAACCATCAGGCTCCCTGAAAACGCCGGGGTGGTCTATTTGAACGACCATATAGAGGAATTGCACTTGGAAGAGGCGCTGAAAGCGGTGAGCCTGCAACGCCGCAATCAGGCATTAAACTATCGTCTGGAACGCGACAGAAAACTATCGGCGGCCGCCTATATGCTATTATGTGTGGCACTCAGAGAAGAGTTCGGCGTCACCGAACTGCCGCAGTTTGGCTACGGGGCAAACGGAAAACCATTTATCACCAGCCATCCTGCGATACACTTCAATCTCAGCCACTGCGATGAGGCTGCCGTGTGTGTTGTCAGCCGGCAACCTGTGGGAGTGGACATCGAGAGCATCAGTCGCTACGACGCGGAACTCTGCTTCTCCACCATGAGTGTCAGAGAACAAAACCTCATTGCCCAATCACCAGAGCCCGCAGTCGATTTCATCCGGCTTTGGACGATGAAGGAAAGTCTGCTGAAGCTCAGCGGCGAAGGGCTGAGAGATGACCTCGCTACCATTCTCGAACAAACAGACAACATACGCTTCACCACCCAGACAAACGCCACACGGGGCTACATCTACAGCGTGTGTCAAAAGCTCTGATAATTATGGAACAGAACCTATTTGCTAAACTCATAGCCGAACGGCTGGGACTGCGCGAACGGCAAGTGGCAGGCACCCTGAGTCTCCTGGACGACGGAGCCACCATTCCCTTCATCGCCCGATACAGAAAGGAACAGACGGGCACGCTGGACGAAGTGCAGATTGCAGCCATCAGCGAGCAGAACGATCGCCTGAAGGAAATCCAGAAACGCAAGGAAACAGTCATAAAGACCATCGAGGAGTTGGAGAAGATGACACCAGAGTTGGAGCGCCGCATCGCTGGATGCTGGGATGCTACAGAACTGGAAGACATCTATTTACCCTACAAGCCCAAGCGACGCACGCGAGCTCAGGTTGCACGCGAGCAGGGACTGGAACCCTTGGCAATACAACTGCTGATGCAACGGGTGGACAACCCCGAGCAGGCAGCCCAGCGTTTCGTCCACGACGGTTTATCTGCTTCGGAATGCCTGAAAGGTGCACAGGACATTATTGCCGAAATGGTGAGTGAGGACGAACGGTCGCGACAAACCGTTCGTGGTTCTTTTCGCCGCACCGCCATCATCTCTTCAAAGGTCGTCAAGGCGAAAGCCGATAGCGACGAAGCGCAGAAATTCTCAGACTATTTCGATTGGAGCGAGCCCCTGAAGCGTTGCTCCAGTCACCGTTTATTAGCCATGAGAAGAGGAGAAGCCGAAGGGATTCTGAGAGTCTGCATCACCGTGGATAACGAAGAAGTCAACGAACGCCTGCAGAAACAGTGGCTTCGCGGTAATAGTGCCGGAGCGCAACTCGTCGCCGAAGCCGTGGAAGACGGCTACAAGCGACTGCTTTGTCCTTCCATAGAGAATGAATTTGCAGCGTCCAGCAAGGAGAAAGCCGACGAAGAGGCGATTCGCGTCTTTGCTGAAAACCTGCGACAACTGCTGCTGGGAGCTCCGTTAGGACAGAAGCGAGTAATGGGTATCGACCCTGGATTTCGCACGGGCTGCAAAGTCGTCTGCCTCGATGCACAGGGGAACCTGTTGCACCACGAAGCCATCTTCCCCCACCCGCCAGTGCGCCAGCCCGCCGAGGCCGCAGAGGCGTTGGCTGAGATGATTCAGAAATACAAGGTAGAAGCAATAGCTATTGGCAACGGCACCGCCAGCCGCGAGACAAAGAGTTTCGTGGAGATGGTCATCAAGAACCTCTCCCCGCTCCCCCGTGGAGGGGGAGAGCCTCACTCCGTTCAGACACCCAGCACAGCTTTGGGTCTATTTGTTGTCTCGGAAGACGGAGCCTCTGTCTACTCCGCTTCGAAGGTGGCTCGCGAGGAATTCCCGAATGAAGATGTGACGGTGCGCGGAGCGGTCTCCATCGGACGCCGGCTGATGGATCCGTTGGCAGAACTGGTGAAGATAGACCCCAAGAGTATCGGCGTAGGGCAATATCAGCACGATGTGGATCAGGGCAAGCTGAAGAGAAGTCTGGACCAGACCGTCGAGAGTTGCGTGAACTCCGTGGGCGTAAACCTGAACACCGCTTCCATCCACCTGCTGACCTACGTCAGTGGACTGGGATCCGCACTGGCAAAGAATATCGTGGACTACCGACGCGAGAACGGTGCTTTCACCTCTCGGGCACAACTGAAGAAGGTACCGCGGCTGGGACCGTCAGCCTTTGAACAGTGCGCCGGTTTCCTGCGCATCAGCGGGGCTAAGAACCCTCTGGACAACAGCGCCGTACACCCTGAGCGCTACGCTCTGGTGGAACAGATGGCGAAGGACCAGGGCTGCCAGGTTGCAGACCTCATTGCGAACAAGGACCTTCGTGCGCGCGTAGATATAAATAGGTATGTCAGCAGCGAGGTGGGACTGCCCACGCTGACCGACATCATGAAGGAACTGGAGAAACCGGGGCGCGATCCTCGCGAGGCATTGGAAGAATTTGAGTTCGACAGCCGCGTGACGTCTATCGACGACCTCATGGAGGACATGGAACTGCCTGGAATTGTGACGAATATCACCAATTTCGGAGCCTTTGTCGATATCGGAGTGCATCAGGACGGACTGGTGCATATCTCCCAAATGGCCAACCGCCGAATCAGTCATCCCTTAGATGTTGTGAAGCTGCATCAGCACGTTCTCGTCCGCGTCCTTGAAGTCGACAGGCGCCGCAACCGCATTTCCCTTTCAATGAAACTATAAAAAGAACGTGATATACTATGAAGTTTATTTCCTGGAACGTTAACGGGCTGCGCGCCTGCGATGGCAAAGGCTTTCGCGAAGCCTTTCGTGAGTTGGACGCCGACTTCTTCTGCCTGCAAGAGACCAAGATGCAGGAGGGACAGTTGGATATAGCCTTCGAGGGCTATGAGAGCTACTGGAACTACGCCGAAAAGAAAGGCTACAGCGGCACGGCAATTTTCACCCGCCACAAGCCCCTGAGTGTCAGCTACGGATTGGGCATCGAGGAGCACGACCACGAAGGACGTGTCATCACCCTGGAATACAAGGATTTCTATGTCATAACGGTCTATACTCCCAACTCTCAGGACGGATTGAAGCGACTGGACTACCGCATGATGTGGGACGATGCTTTCCGCAACTATCTGACAACGCTGGATGCGAAGAAACCGGTGCTTGTCTGCGGCGACATGAACGTTGCCCACGAAGAGATAGACCTGAAGAATCCAAAGAGCAATCGCATGAATGCAGGCTTCACAGACGAGGAGCGTGCGAAGTTCACCGCGTTGCTCGCTGCCGGTTTCACAGATACCTGGCGCACTCGCAATCCAGAGGTGCGCGATGTCTATTCATGGTGGAGCTACCGTTTTCAGGCCCGCCAAAAGAACGCCGGCTGGCGCATTGATTACTGGCTCGTGTCCAACCGCTTGTTCCCACGGGTCACAGACGCCCGCATCCACACAGAAATCTTCGGCAGTGATCACTGCCCCGTAGAAGTAGATATAGACTGAAAGATATGGAAGGAAGGTCCTTTTCGGCTGGATGTCAGCGAACTACCTTCTCTCCCTTTGCTACATAGATGCCCTTCCGCGGCCCCTCTACCTTGCGGCCATTGAGGTCATAGAAGACTTTGGACTGCAGAGGGTGGTTGTGGGAAATTTCTTGCATACCTGTATTATCGCCCGCAAAGGGAGCAAGGGCTGCCGAGGGACGGCCCTGCGAAGTGAAGGCTCCCATACCATATCCGTTCCAACCCAAGGTGCTGTAGTAGGTAGGCTTCCACCATCCGTAGACCTCCGGCTCCCAATAGAAGACACCCGCACAGCCACTGACGTTCTTCAGTTTTTCGAAGAAATCCTGCATCACCTGTGCGGCCAGTGTCTCGTTGGAAGCGGAATAGCCCGTCTCGGCTATCATCACTGGCACGTTGAACTGCGCAGCCAGCGAAGTCACATTCGCAGCCGTCTTGCTATTGTCGCTTTGCCAGGAGCTACTGGGGTAGTGCGAGAGACCTATCATATCGAACTTGCCGCCATACTGCTTGAAAGAATTGAAGAACCATGCATTGTCATCAGGTCCTTTGTCGATATGCACGATGACCAGAGCCTGAGGCAGCACGCTCTTCACGGCATCGTAGCCGGCGTTGCTCAGGGCCACATAGTTTGCCCACAGCTCCCGGCCCGACTTGTTCCAATCCAGCCGTCCGTCGTCCCAAATCATTCCACTGCGCGTCTCGTTGCCCACCTGCACCCACCGCGGCTCAATCCCCTCGTCTTTCAGCGCCGAGAGAATATCGCTAGTATGGTCGGCCACCGCCTGTTTCAGCTGCGTCAGCGAGTAGTCCTTCCACGCAGCAGGCTTCGTCTGGCGACTCGGGTCTGCAAAGAAATCACTGTAGTGGAAATCTATCATTAGCTGCAAGCCCTGGGCGTGAGCGCGGCGGGCTTTCTGCAGCACGTCGGCCTTATCTGACCAGGCCCCATAGGCCGTTTCTGGATTCACCCAGACCCGTAACCTAATGGCATTCATCCCAATACCTTTCATCAACTCCATCAGTTCGGTCTCCCGGCCCTGTGCGTCGTAGAATTTCTTACCGCTGGCTTCCATTTCCGTACACCAGCTGACGTCAGCGCCTCTGGCGAAGTCCGCCGACTGCGCCACGACCTGCTGCATAACTGCCTCCGCAGCCAGCAACAGGACTCCTAAAAGTATGCTTCTCATTTGCTTTCCGAATATCTGTTTGTTGTTCATTATTCCACCTCAAAGGGCTCCATTTGCGCGACAAAATTAGCGATAAAAGTTGAAACCGCCATCAAAAAAACACTTTTCTTGAACATTTAGGACGCCGTTTCGCAGAAAATCACTACTTTTGCCCTCGAAAAAGGGCCCCATAAGAGCTCATTACCGAATAAAGACTGATTTATACTATGCAAAAGAACCTCTTCAGAATCGTCCTCTGCATGCTGCTGTTGGGCAGCAACGTGCTTTCGGCTCAAGACCTGCCCCGCTACAAACGCATCGTACGACAGCTCAGCTCCTCTAAATATCAAGGGCGCGGCTATGCCCGCGAGGGGGTGCGCAAGGCCAGTCGCTACATCGTGAAGGAATTCCAGAAATCTGGCGTGGATGAAATCATGTACCAGCCCTTCACGCTGGATATCAACACTTTTCCCAGTCGCATGGAGTTGTCTGTTGATGGACAAAGATTGAAAGCAGGCCGCGACTTCACCGTCCGTGAGTACTGCCCGGGCGTTCATGGCGCATTCCGTCTTTATCATATCGACACGCTCCACTACGACTTCCCCCGCATCCGCGAGGAGCTGTCGCGTACTGAGAATCAAGGCGTTTTCGTCGTCTGCGACTTCTGGTTTCCCTACAAGCACCGTAAGGACTTCGCCCTGCTACAGAACAAGGACAGCAGCTCTGTTGGAGGCTTCATCTACACTTGGAACGAGCCCCTGAAGTTCTACAAGGCCTACGGCGAGCGGGTGGCCGACATCCCCACATTATGGACGCTGGCCTCTGTGCTCCCCAGCGACGCCAGAACCATTCGCGCTGATATCGACCAGCAGTTCTTCAAGGATTATGCGACCGACAACGTCATCGCCAAAGTCGAGGGCGAACGCCACGACAGCTGCCTCATCTTCACCGCTCACTACGACCACCTGGGCAACCTCGGCAAGCACGTCTTCTACGGCGGAGCCAACGACAACGCCTCGGGCACGGCAGCCATTATCACCCTTGCCAGGCACTACGCGGAAAACCGCCCGCCCTTCGACACCTATTTTATCGCGTTCTCAGGTGAGGATGCCTACCTGCGCGGCTCCCGATGGTATGTGGATCATCCCATCGTGCCGCTCTCGCGCATCAAGTACCTTTTCAATATCGATATGATAGGCGACAACAATCCCGAACTGCACTGCGAACCCAGTGATGCTGGCGCCTGGGCTTATCCCGTACTCCAAAAGCTGAACGGCAAAGGCGGCTACTTTCGCAGTCTGAAGCTGGCACCGCTGGAAGAGAAGAGCGACCACTACCCCTTCGCCGTGCGCGGCGTGCCCTGCATCTTCTTCGAAAACGAGGAGGGCGATGCCTTCCAGTGGTACCACACCCCCCAGGACAACATCCACACCATTCGTTTCGACTCCTGGGAACCCCTCTTCCACCTCATCACCGACTTTATCGACGAGCTGGACGACTAATCATCCCGCCAAGGTCATCCATTCATCCCGCCGAATCCGACAGGCCGTCTGGCCAGAGACATCCTTTCATCAGGCCGAATCCGACAGGTCATCTCCTCCGAGACGTCCATACATATTCGTCCCCACGTACATACGTCGAGTCGTTTACGTATATACGTGGGGACGATTACATATATATGTCTCCGCGTCAGGCTTTGGCCTTCTTCCAGAGAGCGGTCATATCCTCCAGCGTCTTGCCCTTTGTCTCGGGCACCAGACGCCATACGAAGAGGGCTGCGATGACGCAGATGATGCCATAGAGGCCATAGGTGAACCAGTGGCCGAAGTCATCGCCCTCCGTCAGATGCATGTTGAACATCGGAACGAAGGTAGACGAAACGATGAAGTTGGAAATCCACTGGAAAGCAACAGCAATGGCTACGGCACCGCCACGAATCGTGTTGGGGAAAATCTCGGCAATGAGCACCCAGCAGATGGGACCCCATGAGAACATGAACGAAGCCGAGTAGATGAGCAGCGAGGCTGCGGTAATCATCTCCATACCCGCATGACCGAAAGTGAGGGCAACGCCGAAGGCTCCAAGAGCCATGCCCAGCGAACCGCAGACGAGCAGCGGCTTGCGGCCCCACTTCTCGACGGTGAACACCGCCACCAGGGTGAACGAGATGTTGATGATACCCATGAAGACCGTCAACATCATCGGATCGTTCATACCCATATCGCCGAAGATGCGCGGAGCATAGTAGAGCACGGCGTTGATACCTACAGCCTGCTGGAACACGCTGAGCATGATACCTATGAAGATACACATCGCACCGTAGGTCAGCAGCTTTTCGGTCTTCACCACCATCGTATCCTTGATGTCCTGCAGAATCTGGGCAGCCTTGCTGGAGCCATTGATCTTCGAGAGGATGCCCAGGGCCTTCTGGTCCTGACCGATAGAGACGAGGTAACGCGGGGTTTCAGGTACGAAGCAGATCAAAAGGGCGAAAAGTCCAGCAGGAACGGCTTCACTACCAAACATATAGCGCCAGCCCGTGGTAACCGTCCACTGAGCTGCGGGATTGATGGCGGCAATGCCCTTTCCCATTTCCTCCACCAACGGCTGGATGTGGTCGCCCAGGATGAAGAAGTTCACGAAGTACACCACCAGCTGACCGAAGATGATGGCAAACTGGTTCCACGACACAAGCATTCCTCGGATGTTCGAGGGAGCCACCTCACCAATGTACATCGGGCAGATGGCCGAAGCCAGACCGACGCCGACGCCGCCGATGACGCGGTAGATATTGAAGGTGATGAGCAGCGAGTAGGTGGGTTCGCCATAATTGAAGAACAGGAACTCAGGATACATCGAGCCGAGAGCAGAGATGAAGAAGAGAACACCGGCAATGATGAGCGACTTCTTACGGCCGAGGTTCGTGGCGAGGAAACCCGAGAGGGCAGAGCCAATGATACAGCCTATGAGGGCCGAGGCAGAAGTAAAACCGTGCCAGCTGTCGGTGTAGGCAAAGTCTTTTGCTTCCATGAAGAAAGCCTGCAGACCCTTCTCTGCACCTGAGATGACGGCCGTATCGTAGCCGAAAAGAAGGCCACCGAGTACGGCGACGAGAACAATGGAAAAGAGGTAGGCCTTGCTACCTGTTTGCTGTGTTGAGGACATGATAAAAAAATATATTTATTTGACGATCATCTTTATTTGACGATTTCATGATTTGACGATTTCACGATTTATCCTGGAGCTCTTACGCTCAGCCTTTGATTGCTTCATCCTTGAAGAACTTCTTAGGCTCGGCACCTTGCGACGCTTAAACTCTTGAGCCCTTAAACTTCTTAAACCATTCAATCTTTCAGTTTTCTTTATTTCGGCTGCAAAGATAGTAAAAATCTTCTTTACGCGTACGCCTGTACCTTATTTTTTATACTTCGATGAGACATTTTCTGCCGTTTTATGAGACAAAGGCGGCTGCTAACAAGCCAAAAAGTCTTAGAATGTGACTTTTTGACTGCTTCTTTCTCCCTTGCACACCTTTTGCCGCGTCCAAGATGAATCGTAATTCATAAAATCCGTAAGATCGTGAAATTATGAAATCCGTAAATCGTAAAATCGTATAATCAAATAATCGTAAAAAACCAACTATGACACTCGACAAGTTTACTATCAAAGCGCAAGAGGCTGTGCAGGAAGCCGTGCGCATCGCCGAGGCCCGCCGTCAGCAGGCCATCGAGCCAGAGCACCTGTTGGCCGCCATATTGAAGACGGGACATCAAGTGACTCAGTTCCTGCTGCGTAAGCTGTCGGTCAACGAACAGGCCGTCAGCCAAGCCCTGGAGGCTCAGTTGCAGAGCCTGCCACGCGTAGAGGGCGGTGAGCCGTACCTCGCACGCGAAACCAATAACATCTTCACCCGTGCCGAAGAACTTGCAGGCAAGCAGGGCGATGAGTTCGTCACTATCGAACTCCTCCTCCTTTCCATTGTTGGCAGTAACAGTGTTGCTGCGAAAATCCTCAAGGACGCCGGCATCAGCGAGAAAGAACTCACAGCCGCCATCCGCGAGCTGCGAGGCGGACAGCAAGTGAAGTCCCAGTCCAGCGAGGACACTTACCAGAGTCTCTCGAAGTATGCACGTAACCTTATTGAGGAAGCCCGCGCAGGAAAACTCGACCCCGTAATCGGACGTGACGAAGAGATACGCCGCGTGTTGCAGATCCTCAGCCGCCGAACCAAGAACAACCCCATCCTCATCGGCGAACCGGGAACAGGTAAGACGGCCATCGTCGAAGGCCTGGCCCATCGTATTCTTCGGGGCGATGTGCCTGAGAACCTGCGCGAGAAGCAGCTGTTCTCCCTGGATATGGGTGCATTGATTGCAGGCGCCAAGTACAAGGGCGAATTCGAGGAACGCCTGAAGTCCGTCATCAACGAGGTGACGAAGAGCGAAGGACGAATCATTCTCTTCATCGATGAGATCCACACGCTGGTGGGTGCTGGCAAGAGCGAAGGCGCCATGGACGCCGCCAATATCCTGAAGCCGGCACTGGCGCGAGGCGAGCTGCGGGCTATCGGAGCCACCACGCTCGACGAATACCAGAAGTACTTCGAGAAGGACAAGGCGCTGGAGCGCCGCTTCCAGAGCGTGATGGTTAACGAACCTGACACCCTCTCCAGTATCTCCATCCTCCGCGGACTGAAGGAGCGCTATGAGAACCACCACCGCGTACGTATTCAGGACGATGCCATCATCGCCGCCGTGGAGCTCTCCAACCGCTACATCACCGACCGTTTCCTGCCTGATAAGGCCATCGACCTGATGGACGAGGCAGCCGCCAAACTTCGTATGGAGCGCGACAGCGTGCCCGAGGAACTGGATGAGATTACCCGCCGCCTGAAGCAGCTCGAAATCGAGCGCGAAGCCATACGCCGCGAAGCAGAAGGTGCAGGCGGCGATTCCGTCGCCGTCAAACTCGACCAACTGAACAAGGACATCGCCGACCTGCAAGAGCAGGAGCAATCCATGCGGGCCAAGTGGGAAGGCGAGAAGGCACTGCTCAGTAAGATACAGGCCAACAAGCAGCAGATTGAGCAACTGAAATTCGAAGCCGACCGCGCTGAACGCGAAGGCAACTATGGCCGCGTGGCTGAGATACGCTATGGCAGCCTGCAGGCCTTGGAGGCTGAAATCCAAAAGATTCAGGAACAGCTGCGCTCGGCTCAGGAAGGCGAGGCTATGGTGAAGGAAGAGGTGACAGCCGACGACATCGCAGAGGTCGTCAGCCGCTGGACGGGCATTCCCGTTTCGAAAATGCAACAGTCCGAACGCGAGAAGCTGCTGCACCTCGAGGAGGAGCTGCACCGCCGCGTCATCGGACAGAACGAAGCCATCCGTGCCGTCAGCGACGCCGTTCGCCGCAGCCGTGCCGGCCTGCAAGACCCGAAGCGCCCTATCGGATCGTTCATCTTCCTCGGAACCACCGGCGTTGGTAAGACCGAACTGGCCAAAGCGCTGGCCGAATACCTCTTTGACGACGAGACGATGATGACGCGAATCGATATGTCTGAATATCAGGAGAAGCACAGCGTCAGCCGACTCATCGGTGCCCCTCCGGGATACGTGGGCTACGACGAGGGCGGACAGCTCACCGAGGCCGTGCGCCGCAAGCCTTACAGCGTGGTACTCTTCGACGAGATCGAGAAAGCCCACCCCGACGTCTTCAACACGTTGCTGCAGGTGCTGGACGACGGCCGCCTTACCGACAACAAAGGCCGCACCGTCAACTTCAAGAACACCATCATCATACTCACTTCGAACCTCGGCTCGGAGTACATCCGCGAGCAGTTCGCAAAGCTCGACAGTCCCGCTAACGGCAGTGTGGAGGGTGGCCTTCCCGCCGTCAACCGCGAGGCCGTCATTGAAGAGACGAAGCGCACGGTGATGGAACAGCTCAAGCGCACCATACGTCCTGAGTTCCTCAACCGAATTGACGAGACCATCATGTTTGAGCCGCTGACACAGAGCGAGATACGCGAAGTCGTGCAGCTGCAGGTGGCCGCCGTCCAGAAGATGCTCGACCAGAACGGCATCACCCTCAGCCTGAGCGAGAAAGCTCTCGATCTCCTGACGCGCGAGGGCTACGACCCCGAGTTCGGCGCACGCCCCGTGAAACGGGCCATCCAGCGTCTGCTCCTCAACGACCTCTCGAAGGCTATCCTCGCCGGCACCGTCAGCCGCGACCACGAAATCCGCGTGGATGCAGACCCGAAGGGTGAGCATTTGACGTTCGGACATTAAAAAAAACAGATAATTATTCGTTTAGTCTCCGAAGTTTTCGTACCTTTGCAGCAAAATAACGGCAAGATACGATGCTTCGGAGACTTTTTATATCCTTTTTCGCAGCGACGGCCCTGCAGGCTACCGCCCACGCGCAGACCGAGCTTCCCCCATATCGCGACGCCGCTTTACCAGTGGAGGTTCGCGTGCAGGACCTGCTGTCGCGCATGACAAATCAGGAGAAGACTGACCAGTTGCGCTGTGTGCTCGGCTGGCAGGACGAAGACATCCAGGCTGGGGCGCTTTGGGGCACTTTCCGCGCCGACCCCTGGACGGGCCGCACCCTGGAGAACGGTCTCGTTCCCCGTCGTGCTGCCGAGAAAGCCAACACCCTGCAACGTCGTGCCTTGGCGGAAACGCGACTGGGCATCCCGCCCTTCCTGGCTGAGGAAGCGCCCCACGGCCATATGGCCATAGGAACCACGGTTTTCCCCACAGGCCTCGGCCTCGCTGCCACCTTCTCCGAGGAACTGATGCAACGCACCGGCGCTGCCATCGCCCGCGAAATCAGGGCACAGGGAGCACACATCGCCTACGGCCCCGTGATGGACCTGGCTCGCGACCCACGCTGGAGCCGAACCGAAGAGACACTGGGCGAGGACCCCGTGCTGGCCGGACGACTGGGAGCCGCCATCGTGCGAGGAATGAGAGGCGGGGGCGAGGCAGCAGCGCCCACCGTGCTTCCGACCCTGAAGCACTTCATCGCCTACGGCACCAGCGAGGGCGGACAGAACGGCGGTGCCTCCACCATTGGACGTCGCAGCCTGCTGCAAACGTTCCTGCCACCTTTTCGCGAAGCCATTCGTGCGGGAGCACAGTCTGTAATGACCGCCTATAACGCTGTCGACGGACAGCCCTGTACGTCCGACCGCTGGCTGCTGACCGACGTGCTACGCCGCGACTGGGGCTTCACGGGATTCGTAGTCTCGGACCTCTACAGCATCAATGTGCTCCACAACACGCTCCACACCGCTGTTTCCCTGCAGGAGGCTGCCATGCAGGCCCTCGAAGCCGGAGTCGATATGGACCTCGGCGGCCTGGCCTTCCCGCTCCTCGCCGGCTCCTCCCCCGCCCCTGCCCGGCTGGACTCTGCCGTGGCGCACATCCTTCGTCTGAAGTTCGAGATGGGACTCTTCGACCAGCCTTATGTCAACCCGCAACAGGCTGAGTGCGAGGTACACAACGCCGACCACGTCACCCTGGCCCGTGATGTGGCTCGCGCTTCTGTGGTCCTGCTGAAGAACGAAAACATCCTACCATTAAATAAAGGTACGCGCGTATATGTCTGTGGTCCCAACGCCGACAACCGCTATGCCCAACTCGGTGACTACACGGCCCCCCAGCCCGACGCGAAGGTCATCACCGTCCGCCGCGCCCTCGAACAGCGTCATTGCCTGACGTCGGAGGCTCAGGAGGCAGATGTCATCGTCGCCGTCGTCGGAGGCAGCAGCAGCCGCTATGCAGGAGCAGAGTACAAGGAGACGGGAGCCGCCATCAGCGGAAAAGCCGACAGCGGCGAGGGCCTCGATCGTGCCACCCTCGACCTACCTGAGGAACAACAGGTGCTGCTGGATTCCATGAAGCAGACCGGCAAACCGCTCATCGTCATCTATATCGAAGGACGACCCCTACTGAAGAACTGGGCAGCAGCACATGCCGCAGCCCTCCTCACAGCCTTCTATCCCGGCGAACAGGGCGGCACGGCCATCGCCGAGGTGCTCTTCGGAGACTACAACCCCGCCGGACGACTACCCATCAGCCAGCCTCGCCATGTAGGACAACTGCCTGTCTGCTACAACCGCCCCCTGCCTCAGCCCCACGACTACATCGATTCCCCCGCTGCGCCCCTATACCCCTTCGGCTACGGCCTCAGCTACACCACCTTCGAATACAATGACCTCACCGTCACTCCCCAATCTCAGCCCTTAAACTTTATACCCTTAACACTTTCCTTCTCCCTCACCAACACAGGCAACTACGATGGCGAAGAAGTGGTGCAGCTCTACGTGCGCGATGATGTCAGCTCCGTGGTTCTCCCCGACCGTCAGCTGCGTCGTTTCGCCCGCATCTTCCTGCGTAGCGGCGAGTCCCGTCGCATCACCTTCACCCTCACTGCTGATGACTTCGCCCTCATCGACCGCGACCTCCACAGTGTCGTCGAGCCAGGCACCTTCACCCTTCTCCTTGGCTCCTCCTCCGACGACATCCGGCTGACAGACAAAATCAAAATACCCGAATAAACTATCATCTATTAACTATTATCTATCATCAATTAGCCATCCACCCTTAAATCTCTTACGCTCGACCCTTAAACCTTTAAACTTTTCATTTTCAATATTTCAATTTTCAATATTTAATTTTTTCAATATCTCATGTAACAAATCGCATCCTTTTCTCGTTTATATAGATGTAAGACCCCAAAAGATGACAGCTGCCACATTCAAGTCGACCTTCCTGCCACTGAGCGCAACGATGTATCGCACGGCCTATGGCCTCCTCGGAAATCCGCAGGACGCAGAGGACGCAGTACAGGAAGCTTTCATCCGGCTTTGGCAGAAACGCGACCGCCTTCCGGTGGATGAGGACATGAGGGCTTACTGTCAGACGCTGGTGCGAAATCTTTGCATCGACAGCCTGCGACGCGGCAGACTGGCAGAGGACGACACAACGGCAGAAAGCCTATGGGTGGCAGGCGAAACATCAGCCTCGTCGGCTTTGGAAACCAAAGAAGCCGTGGAGCAGGTGGAACAAGCCATCCACGACCTTCCGGAAAACCAGCAGCGAGTGGCAGAACTGCATCTCATGCACGACCGTTCGCTCAGTGAGATAGAACAAGAGACTGGCTTCAGCGCCGTGAACGTGCGCGTGCTGTGGAGTCGCGGAAAAAAGAAACTTCAACAACTGTTACGACGATGAAAGAAATACACAATAACCAGGAGATACCCATACCCGAAGGTCTGGAACAACGCCTGAGTGCGTTGGTGGACAGGTTAGAAGCTGAGGAGAAAGAGCAGGGAATGAAAAACGAGAAAAGCAAATTCCTTTTCATCTCTCTCGCCATCGCCGCTGCCTTCGTGGCCGTTGCCTTCCTCCTCATCGCTCCGCAGGTCAGAGAGAGGCAAGAGCTGGCGCTCTATGAAGGAAGTTATACGTTTATCAACGGTCAGCGAATAGACGACCTCGGACAAATAAAGGCAGACATCAACGAAGCACTGGCAATGGCCCAGATGGCAGAAGCCAATGTGCCGGCAGACGACTTCGCCTCACAGACAGAACGCGCCATACTCCAAGCCACCGACGACCCGGAGATGCAGGCCATTGTACAACGGATTCTTAGTGAAAATTGAGAATTGAAAATACTTACTACTATGAAACGATACATCCTTCTTTGGCTCATCAGCCTGACAGCCGCAGTGAGCGCCTCGGCGCAGAACCGCATCGACCGATTCGTGGACAACGAGAGTACCATCGGGCGAAGTAAATTCACCAGCGTTGTAGAACGTGACCCCAATAGCCATGAGGTCGTGCGCGTCGTCAAGGTGCGCGAACTCACCCGCGGCATCGACATCAACGCCTGTCAGGGCATCTTCGAGGATGAGAGCACTACGGGACGCTTCTCCCATAACATCGACGCCAACGACCATCACACCCTGCTCCTCGCAGTGGAAGGCAAGAAACAAGACCGCATCTACATGCTCCAATACACAGGCAAACAACCTATGCAGGGGCATGACGGCAAGGTGACAGTAGTGATAAAAATGAAAAAGTAAATTTCATTTTTTCAATATTCAATTATCAATATTTCAATATTCTAATAACCACGTATGAAAAGAATTTTTGCTTTATTTCTTGTAATCGCAGCAACTGGTATACTACTTGCAAAAGTAACAGTTCCCTCCCTCGCAGGGAGGGATGGGGATGGGTCTAAGTTCTCCACCCGCACCTACCCGCTCAGCGACTTCACCGACCTCGATGTGAGTAACGCCGTGAAAGTCATCTACACGCAGGGCGACAGCTACAAAGTTCAACTGACAGGCCGCACCGACTGGCTCGACCTGATGGAAGTGACCTCCAAGGGCGGAACCCTGAAGGTACAGGCCAAGAGCAGCAGGAAGTTCAACAACGTGAAGAAAAAAGACCAGCCCGACGGCGAGCACAACTTCATCCTTCACCTTACCGCGCCCTGCCTGCAGAATATCATCCTCGGTGGCGTATCCGAATTCAAGGGCAAACGCCTCTACTCCGACAGACTCAGCGTGCGCCTCGGCGGGGTGTCGAAGATGGAGGTAAAGGAGATCGACTGCACCTCGCTGAATCTGCATGTCATGGGTGTCTCTGAGGTGGATGCCGACAAAATCACCTGCGAGCATCTCGACGTCGATGTGCAGGGTTCCAGCAAGACAGACATTGACATCCTAAGTGCCAAGACCGTAGGCTTCAACATCAGCGGTGCCAGCAAGGTTCACCTGCCACAATTCACTCAAGGTGAGCGCGCCACCTTTGGCGTCAACGGCGCTTCGAAACTCACCCTCTCAGCAGAGGTATCTGGTGACATGAACATAGGACTCGCCGGAGCCAGCAAGGGCGAACTCACCTTCAAGGGCGGCATCCTGCGCACGGTGTGTACAGGAGCTTCGAAGCTCAATGCCGATGTCAACTGCAAGAAACTCAATGCCAACTGCGACGGCGCCTCGAATGCCAACTTCAGCGGCACTGCCGATCAGGTGGAGATCGACCGCAGCGGCGTGGCTGTAAACATCGACACCACTCACCTCAACCAGTTCTGACGCCATCCACAAACACCCCCTCATCCCCTCCCACCCTGCTGCATTACCGATGCAGCGGGGTTTTTATTTCTTACCGCATGATGAGGCAGAAGGTGGTGGTGTAGCCTGTTTGAGGGTGTTCCATCAGTTCCAACCGTCCACCTTGACACACCAAGATCTGACGACTCAGAGACAGGCCGATTCCCGTGCCGTCATGTTTCGTGGTGAAGAAGGGGACAAAGATGCTTTCACGCACTTCTGGAGGAATTGGGGCTCCATCATTTGAAATGAGAAGCGAAGCATTTTCTCTTTTCACTTGTATTTTCCTCGCTCCCGCTTCAACGGCGTTTTTCGCCAAATTCATCACCACCTGCTGCAAAAGTACAGGATCGGCGTGAACCGTGGCATCGCAGAATGGCAGAATGTCCCATTCTATCTTTGAGAACAAACGTTCCATCTCCTTAAAGAAAACCGTGAGGTTCACGTCCTCCAACTCGGGCTTCTGCAACTGAGAGAGCCGACGGTAACTCTCCACGAAAGTCGTCAGGCGTGAGGCTGTGGAATGGATGCTTTGTATGCCCGCTTCCAGTGCCGTTCCCTTCACATCGTCGCGTCGTAGCAGACTCTGACTAATACTGGCAATAGGTGCCGTGGAATTCATGATTTCATGGGTCAGCACCCGCATCAGGCGCTCCCATGATTCCACTTCACCTTGACTGACCTGCTGCCGGATTGCTTCGCCCAATTCGTTGAGTGTTTCCTGCATGGCCCGTTCCCCACTTGTCAGTCCTTTCGTGTTGAGTCTGAATGTCCAGTCATGATTGCGGATGGCCTCACGCATCAGCCACGCCCGTTGACGCAGATTGTGCTGATGGCGCACAAAGAGCATCACCGCTAATGCCAAAAATAAAACTATTAATAGGATGAGGATGATTTTCATTTACGGTTAAGTTTGTTGTATAGCGTCTGGCGTGTGACCCCCAACATTCGTGCCGCCACGGTCAGGTTGCCATCAGCCCGATCCACTGCTCGTCGGATATGTGCTTGTTCCACTTCGTCTAACGATGCCACTTCATGTTGTGCTGTCAGTACGTCAGAAAGCTTACTGATAAGTTCATCATTGTCCCACGGCTTTGTGATGAAGTCGGCAGCGCCACTCTTCAGCGCACGCACAGCCAGCGGCACGTCGCCGTAAGCCGTGAGCATCACGACGGGCACATCCGGATGCCACTCGTGCAGCGTCTTCAACCACTGTAGTCCTTCCAGACCATTGTTCATTCCCATTGAGAAATTCATATCTAACAACACAATATCCACGGCCTCTGCCGCCATCGTGGGAAGCAGTTGATCAGGCCGCGAGAGCTTGATGATTCGCTCGAACGTGCCTTCTAATGCATAACCAAGCGCAGTCAGAATATTGGTGTTGTCGTCGCAGATGATAATGGTGCCGTAGTGCATATCTTTTCTTTTTTTGTCGCAAAGGTAGGCAAAACGACACTTATGGCCAAATTTCGGCACGTGAAAGTGCTATGCGGGCAAATAAAGTGTCTAATTTTTAGACATTTTACATCTGCAAGTCTACTTTTATTAAATCTACAGCTTGCAGGATCTTGAGAAATGCCCTAACTTTGCACCGCGATTCAGAACGACACACTAAACTGATATCCCAATATGTATAATTACATTATGTCACACGCTTATTCCAGCCTCTTCGGACGCATGGTTGTCTTTTTGCAGTGTATATTACTATGTATTAGAATACAAGGTCAAGCTACCAGCGACACAACAGCACTCGCCATGACGGTGGAAGACTGTATGCGATATGCGGTAGTACACAGCCATAGCCTGAGACAACAGGAACTCAGATTAGATAACTCCAAGGCTACACATTTGCAAGCCGTGGGGGCTTTCCTGCCCAGCCTCAACGCCTCAACAAGCATACAATGGAATTTCGGACGCGCCATCGACCCAGAAACAAACACGTACACGAGCGTGAGTACCTTTAATAATGGTTACGGCCTGTCGGCATCACTACCCGTCTTCGATGGCCTCTACCGTGTCCACGCCCTGCGTGCCGCACGAGCCGACGTCCTGTTGCAAAAAAATGCACTGCAAGCCAATCGCGACCAAGTGGCCCTACAGACCTATCAGGCTTTCATCGATGTCATCTATGCCCAGGAATCCGTGCACCTCGCCACAGAGAAACTACGTGAGAGTGAGATGATACTTCATCGAACAAAGGTCATGGAAGAAGAAGGACTGAAAAGCCCTGCCGACGTAGCACTGATAATGGCACAACAGGCAGCCGATGAACTGATGCTGACAAAACAGGAGAACCAATTGGAAAGCTGTATGTTGAAGTTGAAGGAGGTCATGAATTGGCCGATGGATAATCCTATGCCAACACTCCATCCTATTACCTTGAGAACAGAGCCAGACGGGGAGGCCAGTTCATCAGCACTCCTTTTACAATCATTCTACTCCCTACAGTCAGCCCGTCACAACTTGCATGCCACCCGGGCCTCACTCTTCCCCACCCTCTCCCTCTCTGCCGGCATCAATTCCTCTTACTACCGCAACCTCAACAATCCGAGTGCAACCTCGTTCGGTCAACAGCTAAAAAACAACTTGGGTGAATATGTCTCCATCAACCTTTCCATTCCGCTCTTCAATCGTCTTGGCACAATGATGAGCCTACGGCGAGCAAAGAACAACCTGCTCATTGCCGAAGAGCAATATGCTGCCAAACAGACAGAACTCGATGTCCTGCGCCGTCAGGCACAGCTTGACGTTGCTGCCTATTGCAAGGAAAGTGAACAAGGCGAGCAGAAGGTGGCTGCCGACAGCCTTGCCTACGAACTCGTGCGGCAGCAATATACCGAAGGATTGGCCTCACCCATAGACCTGCAAACATCATCAGCCACCCTACTACAAAGTCGAGCCACTCTGCTCCAATCCCGCCTGATGGTAGGCGTCAAGGAGATGCAGCGCCGCTATTACGACGGACATCCCCTGGTGGAGATCGGACTTAAACCTTAAACTTTAAACCTTAAACATTAATCTTTAAACTACGGCTCCAGCCGTTTCCCCTATGGATAAACCCATCACACCCCCGAAAGGCTTGCAGCGCAAGCACATCCCCTACCTCGCCGCTGGCGTGGTTATAATTCTCATCATCGCCTGGCTGATCCTTGGCAACCATGCATCCACCCTTCGCGTCAGCGCCGAAGACATCACTATTAGTGACGTCCGCCTCGCAGAGTTCAAAGACTACGTGAGGCTGAGCGGACAAGTGGTGCCGATTCAGGTGGTGCAGCTCTCGCCCGAGGAAGGCGGCATCGTCACAGAGCGCGTAGCCGAAGAAGGAACTATGGTGCGCAAGGGTGATGTCATCATCCGACTGCGCAACAGCGGTCTCGACCTACAAATCCTCAACGCAGAGGCAGAACTGGCCGAGAAGCAGAACCTGCTGCGCAACACCCAGGTATCCATGCAGCAGGACCGCCTCAACAACCAGCTCGAACAGGCACAGCTCGCCATGGACACCGAGCGCAAGCTGCGTACCTTCCGCCAGAACGAGCGACTCTACAACGAGCGACTTATCAGCCGCGAAGTGTATCTCCAGAGCGAAGAAGACTACCGCTTAGCGCAGCGCAAGCAGAGACTTATCGTTCAGCGCCTGCAACAGGACAGCATCTACCGCAGTGTACAGATGGACCAGATGGAGGACAACCTCGCCAATATGCGGACGAATGTGGTTCTCGTGCGCGAGCGCAAGAATAAATTAGAGGTACGCGCGCCTATCGACGGCGAACTGGGACTCTTAGACGTGGAACTCGGACAGAGCGTCACCTCCGGACAGAAGATCGGGCAGGTCAACGACCTGAGCGATTATAAGATAGAAGCCCAAGTCGATGAGCATTACATAGACCGAGTGCGAGCAGGGCTCTCTGCTAACTTCGTCCGTGGCGACGCCAACTTCTCATTGACAGTACGCAAGGTTTATCCCGAAGTGCGACAAGGCAAGTTCCGCACCGATTTCATCTTCCGAGACGAACGGCCCGCGAATATCCGCAGCGGTCAGACCTATTACCTCAACCTCGAACTGGGTCAGCCCGAACAAGCAGTGCTCATCCCTCGCGGCGCTTTCTTCCAGAAGACCGGCGGCACCTGGATTTACGTCCTCAGCAGAGACGG
>JAEEGL012863873.1_pt1 | contig 37278 bp, 19 predicted proteins | sample 9134231 | NCBI WGS metagenome assembly JAEEGL01 (sample SAMN16246548, study PRJNA631951) | gut metagenome | biome: gut microbiome; feature: rumen; material: fiber-attached | host: Bos | place: Iran: Karaj | collected 2018-10 | reverse complement strand
CGCAGAAGTGTACCTGTACTTCGATCTCGCCGGCTTCCCGGTCACCGCGAGGGTCAATCCCCGCACGACCGCACGCCCGGGCGACAAGGTCAAGTTCGCATTCGACGTTGAGAAGATCCATGTCTTCAACAAGGAGACGGAGGAAGTGATCACGAACTGACGCGTTAGCAATGAGCCACGCGTGGCAGACAACGAAAACGGGAGGAGAGCTTGCTCGCCTCCCGTTTTGAGTTGGATGCCACATGCGGCGAATGCCGCGCAGCGAGGAAAGGAGCGAAGCGACTTTTCGAGCTGACGCGTGGTTCATTGCGTAATCGGGCGCGTGCGCCGCAGCGAATCGGCTAAGCCCGAACCGCCGCGATAGCTACGAGCCACGCGACAAGGACAATAAAAAGCCGGGGCAAGCTTGCTTGCACCCGGCTTTTTGTTGTCCTTGGCATGCGGCGACAGCCGCGCAGCGAACAAAATCCAACATAAGAAAAGGCGTGGCCGAAGCCACGCCTTTGTTTTTTGCCGCCGGTCGGATTTGCGGATGAAGTCTTACGAGAGCCTCTTCTTCAGCTCTTCTGTCTTATCCTCGTAGCCGGGCTTGCCGAGCAGCGCGAACATGTTCTTCTTGTAGCTCTCCACGCCGGGCTGGTTGAACGGATTGACACCCAGGAGATAGCCGCTGACACCGCAGGCGAATTCGAAGAAGTAGAAGAGTTCGCCCAGATAGAACTCATTCATCTCGGGGATGTGGACCATGAGGTTGGGCACCTGGCCGTCCGTATGGGCGAGGATCGTGCCGTTCATCGCCGCGTCATTGGCGAATTCCACCGTGTTGCCCGCGAGATATCCGAGGCCGTCGAGGTTGGATTCTTCCGCAGGGATCGTGAGCGAGTGGCGGGTCTTCTCCACATGGAGGACCGTCTCAAACATGATCCGCGCGCCGTCCTGGATGAACTGTCCCATGGAATGCAGATCTGTGGTCAGATCGACGCTCGCAGGGAAGATGCCCTTCTGATCCTTGCCTTCGGATTCTCCGTAGAGCTGCTTCCACCATTCGGAGACATAGTGGATGGCCGGCTCATAGTTCGCGAGGATCTCCACCGCCTTGCCTTTGCGGTACAAAATGTTGCGTAACGCCGCATACTGCAGCGCGTCATTTTGTGCATAAGGCAGCTCCAGCGCATTCTTCCTGCCCTCGGCCGCGCCGCGCATCAGTTCGTCGATGTCGGCTCCGGAGACCGCGATGGGAAGAAGCCCCACGGCCGTCAGGACACTGAAGCGTCCGCCGACATCATCGGGAACCACAAACTCCGCGTAACCCTCGGCATCTGCTTCCTGCTTGAGTGCACCTTTTGCCTTATCCGTGGTAGCGTAGATCCGCTTCGCCGCACCCTCACGGCCGTACTTGTTGATAAGGCGCTGTTTGAAGATGCGGAAGGCGATACCGGGCTCCGTCGTCGTGCCGGACTTGGAGATCATGTTCACGGAGAAATCACGGTCTCCCACAACATCCAGCAGATCCTGCAGATAGGTGGCGCTGATGGAATTGCCGCAGAAGTAAATCTCGGGCGTCTTGCGCGCGCTCTTGTCGATGACATTGTAGAAGCTGTGGCGCAGGAACTCGATGGCCGCACGGGCGCCCAGATAGGATCCGCCGATACCGATGACGATGAGGACCTCGGAATCCTCCCGGATCTGTTTCGCCGCTTCCTTGATGCGCGCGAATTCGTCCTTGTCATAGGCCACCGGCAGGTCGATCCAGCCCAGGAAGTCATTGCCGGCGCCGCTCTTATCCGCCAGGATCTTAGCCGCGGCCGTTGTCTGCGCCTCCATCATGGCTACTTCGTCCGCGCGGACAAAGGGCGCTGTCTTGGAATGGTCAAAGGTTACTTTTGTGCTCATGTTCTTGTCCTCCGTTTTTTCTGACTCCGTATAAGTTGCGGCTTATGTATGATCCTCAAAGCTGATCCTGCATCTGCCGCCGAAGCTTTCAGATTCTGCGGCTTTATCGTACCATCTGACGGGGATAAATGCAAACAGTACGGGCCTTTTACTGTGCCTCCACCGACACATCATCGACATACATGTCAGCGTTGCCGTCGGTCTCAAGATAGAGTGCGGCGGACGAAAGCCCCTCATCGAGACGGCAGGCGGCGGTCAGTTCCGTCCAGTCGCCGTTTGATGAAACCGTTGTGAGGGCCAGTTCCGTATCTCCGGCCGCGCCGAGCGTGACCGATGTGTCGCCGGTTTTTACCCAGAGACTTACCTCGACCGTCTGACCGATAAAGCGCGAGATGTCGATCCGCACGGTGGCGTCGCCCTCCTCGCGGGTAACCAGAAGCGAACGCCCGATGGGAGCACCCTCCGTGTGGTTCTCGTCCGGGACGAATTCCAGCGCGGCCTGATGCCCGCTGCCCCGGCTGGTGATCCCCATGTCCACGGGCTCCGAATTCACGAGCTTTCCGCCCTCCGAGCGCGGCTCAAAGTCATAGAACAGAGGCGATGCATCGCGCACGCCGGAGGTATCGGAGGCATCGTATGTCTCGCCCCTTGCCGCCAGCTGCAGGGCTTTATAAGCCGGCTTCGCCGACAGGTCCCCATGATAAAGCAGCGGGTTCGCACCTTTGCGCCAGGAGGCGTCATCGGTCAGCCCCCACCAGGTGACGGCCGTGAGATTGATCCCGGCTGTCCGCTCCTCCAGCAGACGCCGGAAAAAGGTACCCACGAACTCCGCCTGTTTCTGCTCTCCCTGCTCGCCGGCCGACGTCTCGCCCACATCGAGTTCCGTGATCTGCACCTCGTCCACGATGGCGTCGTAGGCTTCCAGGGCCTTGATATACTGGTCGATATTCTGTGTATCGTCCAGATGTCCCTGCATCCCGATCCCGTCGATCAGTCCGTCGCCCACGATCGTACCGTCGCCGCCTTCTTTGATCGCATCGCTTTTGATCAGTTTTCCGCCGGCGTTGTAGACATCCTCCGTGAGGAAACGCCGGATGATGTCGGTCCGCCGCGGGAACCACTCGTTGTAGTCGTTGTAAAAGAGCTTCGGCAGGATCGGTGAGAGATCGTCCTTGTCGGGATCCAGGCCGTAGAGGGAGGCATACTCCCGGGCATAGTCCAGTTCCGCTTCCCTCGCAAAGAGGAAGCAGTAGTAGAGGAATTCCGGCCCGATGATCTGATAGTAGTAGCTGTTCCGCAGACCGTCGGCGTTCTTCTCCTCGACCGCCTCGTTGATCACGTCAAAGGCGTAGACCGTATCGGCAAACCCGGCGGAATAGGTATATTCCATTACACCGCGGATATAGGTGCGCAGGCGCTTGACGAGCGTGGAGGCGTCCACGAGACATTCCGGATCCAGGACCGAGTTCCAGTCTTTCGCGGGCTTTCCGCCGGAGAGCGCCTTGAAATCCTTGGCAAAGATCGCGGGGTTGCACTGGCTGTGCCAGACGAGGGTGTGCCCGCGGACGGGGATCCCGTTTTCTTTTGCCCAGGTCAGAAGCTCCTCCGCGGCGGGGTTGGTCTTATACAATGTGGGAGAATCCGGATCGAAATTGTAGGCCGGTTTCCATTCGTTGCCAAAGGTCATACTGTTGAATTCCTGCCGGATGAGCGCTTCCTTGTCGGGATTGCCGATCTCCGCGGTGGGGTCGTTAAAGTTATCGATGGCCTGCACGGCGACGCCCATGCGGAACTGGTCCGCATAGAGATCCTTTAACGGGACGTCCGGCAGTTCTTCCCCTGCAGAGCCGCCTCCTGTGCCGGAGGCTGACGACCCCGCGTCAGCGGGAAGCAGCTCGGGAATGGCGTCGGCTTCCGCGGGATCATCCGTGTTGTCACCCGGATCCGTCTCCTGTACGGTCGGAGCTGGCGCCGGCTCCGCGACCGGCGCGGGAGTTCCGCAGCCGGCAAGCAGGATCATCAATGACAGACTGATGGGTATGATCTTTTTACGAAACATTTCTTTGCGCTCCTTTCAGGCATTGATCCGGATCTTTATCTCTTTCCCGGCAGCTTGGCGAGCTCTCTGTCCATCAGCTCCGCGATCTGCTGTCGGTGTTTGTCTTTGACCAGATAGTAGAGCAGGGACTCTTTGACCAGCTCCTGCGGAAGGCCGCGGCCCACGAGCTTGAAGTTGACGAAGCCGCGTGCGATGTAGGAGGGCAGCTCCTCTTTGGAGAGGAAGGCCGGGCGCTTCTTACACTCCGCAAAGGAGGGTTTCACCGCGCTGCCGATCCGGTTCGGACACGGGTAGGGAGAACCCTTGTCGTAGGTGATCTGTTTGAGCCCCTCGTCCCGGTAATGTGCCGTGCGCATGGGGCAGTGCGGGAAGCAGATCTCATCGACCAGGATCTCCACACGGGACGCCTCCGGTTCGAGCGCCGCAAGCATCGCTTCGTCGTGGTTCTTATCATAATCCAGCACCACAAGATAATAGCCGCGTTCAAGTTCCGCCTGCAGTCCCGCGAGGTCCGTGATCCGCTTGGTCGTGGACGAGATCAGCGGGAAACGCGGATAATTCGCCCGGATATAGTTCTCCAGCGCGGGTGCATTGACGAGGACCTGGTTCGTGCCGTTGTCCGCGAGCGACATGATGAGATTGCAGTAGGTGTCGGTCAGGTGCTTCTCTTCGATCAGCGGGTTCGTCCAGGTGAAGCGCACCGGGACGCCGAGCGCGGCGTAGGTGTCGAGGATCTTCTGCATGTCCCCCTTGGCGCTGATCCCGAACACGGCCCGGCCGCCGTTCCAGATCGCCCCCGGAAAGGTGCCGTAGACGCTGCCGATCCGGTAGCCCTCTTCAAAGCACTCCGGGTGCGTCTTCATCAGTCTGAAAAGTACCTGGAACAGATAGAAATGCACAAAGAAGCCGGGGAGGTGCCAGTAGACCTCACGCGGGCCTGTTTCTACGGTATTTTGCGGTTCGCTCATGGTTTCTTCCTTTCGATGGGGGTGATCTGCTCCCTGACTCATGTTCATGGTTTTTCTCTCCGTCTCGGTTATACATGAATGGCGTGTACACGTCAAGAAATCATAGAGGTAAGACCTGTACTTTTGTCCGTATTAATCTTCAGAAAGACATGATAAAATAGTGAAGTATGTGAAAAAAGGGCATGTCACCGTGATATCCCGGCATTAATACGACGACAAAAACAGGAGGTTTCACAATGAGAGCAAGGCGGACACTGGCGATGCTGATGGCGTGGATGCTGATCCTCGCGGAGGGCTTCTCCGCAACGGCGGGGACGGTCTATGCGGCGGGGAATTCGGCCGCGGCGCAGACGGTCAACACGGAAGCCGCACCGGAAGCGGATCCCGCGATCGGCGGGGAGGACGACCCTGCGCCTGACCCGGATCCCGTTATCACCGAGCCCGGCGATGAGCAGGACCCGGAGCAGCCGGCGGATCCCGCAGACCCGGAGGAGGAAGAAGATCCGGAGAAGGAAGCCGGACCGGATGACGATGCGACGATGCCGGAGGACCCCGCGGATGAAGAAGCATACCCCGGGGAAGAAGCCGCTGAAGATGTGGACGCCTTGTCAGGCGAAGGGGACGAAGCCGGTGAACTCCTCCCGGTTGTTTCGGAGGATGATCCGGAACGGGTGGGAGCCAAACCGTACGGTGACGGGGACGGAGTGATCACTTCGGATGCGGGCAATGGGGGATATCAGTTTAAATTTGCCAAAGTCGGTTATCAGAAGGATGATATCGAGCCGCAGACTGCCACACTCACCAATAACGGGACCAAGACACTGACACTGCAGGATCCTGTAACGCTCACAGATAGCGCGAAGGGCTACTGGGAATTCGGTCCGTTCCTGGTGAATGGTGTCGAGAGTAAATCTCTTCCGGCGGGGGGCACCGCTACCTTTACCATACGGCCCAAGGAAGGGATCAAATCGGAGATGATCTTTAATGCGGACGGAACGATCGATCCGATCTTTGAGGAGCAGGTCAACCCCTGGTTTTCCGTCGCAGGGACGGAGGCCGGCAGTACGACCGTCCATAAATGCTTTTTCCGCACCAACCTCGGGGTCGGCCTTGCGGGTGAGTATACTGCAGACGAGGTCAACAGTTTATACGGAAATAAGGGGTGCGTGGTCGTATCTTCCACGACGATCACCATTCCGAAGAATAAGACGCTCAGGGTAAAGGGAATGGCCGTTGACAACCTGGGGGGCAGTACATCTGCGATCTCTCCCTATACGGCCGATAAAAACATCAAGCTTACCATACAAGGGGAAGGAACGCTTGTTTCTGAAAATAATATCGACCTCGGCACAAACAGACTTGGCAGCGAGATCATCATCAACCCTGCCGGGAGTGCAAAAGAAAATGACGGTCCCGGTAATACCGTCAAGGTGACCACCGCCGGTCTGGCAGCAAGAGTTAAAGTGGCGATCGGAGGCGGGGAGGTGACGTCGATCGGCAATGAGTTAAGAGGTGCGATCAAGACAGATCATTACGCAGGTGTCATCGAGATCTCAGGTGGTACGGTGGTGGCTGCGATCGACTGCGACTACAGACCGGCCATAGAGGCATCGAGTCTTACGGTGCAAAATGCTGACCTCACTGTAAACGCGTCCAAAGAGCGGGCTATTTTTCTGTACGCGAGTACGTCCGGTACCATTTCCCACTTTCAGATCGATCATGCCCGGGTAACGGCCATCTCCGATGCGCGGATGGTCGTGAGTTGCAGTCGGCTGAAGTTGGGTGAGGAAGCCTATCTGTATGCAGAGAGTAAAGATACGGAGAACAATGATACTTATGCGATCCAGACCTCCTGCGATCCCGAGGCTCCGTATGATCCCTACATCACTCTGGACGACAGTCTGAAAATCTATACGCCCGAGAGCGGCTCGGTCGTGAATCACGAAGGTCGCGGCACCATCGTGGATGCCGATGGCAAGCCCGCGACCAAGGTCCTGATCCAGGCGGATCCGTTCAAGATCATCGATAAGGACGGGAAACCGGTTGACGAGCAGACGCTGAATTGGGAGTTCGCCAAGGTCGGCTACACGGTGACCGACAACGAAGGACCGGAGGCAAAGACCGTCAAGCTGAAGAACAACCATCCCGCCGCGCTGACGCTGGAAGAGCCCTCTGTGACCAACGCGGACCTCTCCGACAGGTGGACGGTCGGGCCGCTTATGGTGGACGGGCAGAAAACCTCAACGATCCCCAAAGACGGTACCGCGACCTTTACGATCCGGCCCAAACCCGGCATCGTCGCCACCTGGAATGAGGCGGAAAAAGAATGGGACAATACTTCCTTTGACTTCACGGTCAGGACGGCAGACGGCACGAGCGAGAAGAAATTAACCACCAGGATCATGGTCGGTCTCATCGGCAACAACTACGCCCATGGAAATGTCACCGGTAGCACACTGGCTGAGGCCTATGCCGAAGATGAGATCGCTCTCCTGTGGGGCTCAGGGGATGTCACGATCGGTCTGGATAAGAAGGATCATGTCCGGATCGGCGGATTACGCATGTCGGATGAAAGCAATTACCTAAATCTGAAGATTACGGGCGGCGGCACGCTCGAGACGGGCGGCATCCGGGCGAACAGGATCAACATCGGAAGCAATGACAAAGAAGCGGCGAATCCGGTTGTTTATGCGGATACGCTGGAGGGGGTTACTGGCGGCGACTACCATTCGGAAATCAACATAGAGGGGGGCGAAGTACATGCCGCAAACATCCGGGCGAATAAAATCAAAATCGGAAGCAATGACGAAAAAGCAGCGGAAGCGGTCGTTTATGCGGATACACTGGAGGGGATTGACGTCGAGCTTTTCCCTTCGGAAATCATCATAGAGGGGGGCGAAGTACATGCCGCAAAAAAGATTGTCACAAACAGCCTCTACCTCGGCGAGAAACAGTCAACTCGCACAGCATCCGCAAAACTGATCTCCGACGGATCCATCAAGGTGGCTAATGAAGTCATTGTCAGGAACGGCTGTGAACTGACGGCGGCTCTGTCGGACAAAACCGCGGCGGCTGCGATCGAATGTACAACTTTCACCATGTACAATGCCACGGTCAATCTCACCGGACCGGCGACGAGTGATCGGCAGTACAACTGTCTGCAGGCGGAATATGCCAAGATTTATGACGGTAGTTTCACCGCAGTGAATTCCGGCCCAGCAAACGGATCCTATGCTGTTCTTGCCCGGCAGATCGTGATCGGATCTGCTAATGGAGAATCGTATGTCACGGCTGTCAGCAAAAACTCCTCCGCGATCGTGTCGGATGACAGCGAGGCAGGCAGCCTCAAAGTAAACGGCAGGGCCGTGATCATCGCCGAGGGGGGGAAAGGTGCGATCCGGATCAACAGAAACGATAAAACATATCTGAACATCAACGAAGCAGTTAATGAGATCGCTCTCCCTAAGGACGGCAAGGTTGGCATACATAAACAAGTGGATAAACAAACGTGCTCCATCCTCGACGGAACATCGATCGCCAATACTGTGCTGATCAGGCCCAAAGAAGAATCGACCGATCCACAAAAGGTAGAATACATCGTCTCTGAGGAACCTCATGAATTCACCGTGGTCGAGGGAGAGGACACACTCCCGCAGAAAGTTGAGATCAAGAATACCGGAAATGTACCGTTATATATGGATGTAGATTTTTCCGGGGCAGGGGATAGTTTCTTTAAAGTGACGAAACCGACAAGTTACATCGTGCCCGGCGATTCCCTGATCGTGACGGTGAACACGAAAGCCGGAGTTCCGGCCCAACGACCGGAGGAACCACCTTATACCGGCGAGCTCAGGATCTGTCCTTATACAATAGATCATCACTATATCGAGGGGTGGAAAATAACCTCTATCCCCTTTTTCCTCACCGTCACGCCCGCCTTTACGCTCTCCCCGTCCGGGACAGTTTCTCTGGGGGAGATCATGCAGGGAGAAAGATTCGAACCGCCGAGGTTTATCCTGACGAACACCGGCACGCGCACGAGAGACTACGATATCGAGGTGGAGGGCGTGTCCGGTCTGTTCACGAATAACCGTAGAAAAACCCTCAAACCGGGGCAGAGCTCATCTATTGATTTAATCTCATGGGCCATGGATGATCCGGGAGATGTCAACGCTCAGGTCGTCGTGTATTCGGGGGACAGATCCTCCGGAAAGGATCCTAAGACGGACAGCACCTCTATCATTAAGAGGAGTTACCTCTCCGGAAAGGTCTGTCCTGTACCGGATGGACTCTGGATGAAGCAGGTCCCGGATCAGGTTTATGACGGAACGGCGAAGAAACCGGCACCGGAGGTCTGGTACGGCACGACGAAGCTCTCGGAGCAGGATTACACCGTTACCTACACCAACAATGTCAATGTGGCGGAAGCGGATGCAACGAAGACCGTCGGTGGCAAAGACGTCAGCATCGCCCCCACCGTGACGGTCAAGGGTAAGGGCAATTACACCGGCACCAGATCGGTCAGATTTGCCATCAAGGCGGCTCCGATCGGAGCGGCCTATACCGATGCGGATCAGGCATTTGATGAGGGCAAACTCAACGCGCATGTGACGCTCGCTGCGAACGGCCAGAAGCAGCAGCCGAAAATCGTGTTGAAATATAAATTTGCAGACGGTCGCGTGGTGACGCTCAAAGAGAAGACCGAATATATATTAAGCTGCAACAGGGAGATCAGGGATCCCGGCACATATGATGTTACGGTGAACGGACTGGGCAATTATACCGGCACGCGCACGCTGAAATTCGCGGTCGTCGATCCGGACAGTGTGACACTGATCTCGAAAGCGACGATCCCTGCGGTCCCGAACCAGACCGTTGACATCGATGGGAAAAAGATCGTCTTAAAGACAAAAGCAGCCGCTGCTTGCGGGAATGACGAGGTATTCGCGCTCGATGCGTCAAAGAAGAACGACTTCCTTTTCACGGTGAAGAAGGGAACGGAGATCCTGAAAGAGGGGAAGGACTATGCGCTCTCCTATTCGGATAATCAAAAGGCCGGCACGGCGACCGTGACAGTCTCGGGTAAAGGTCGGTGGGCCGGCAGCGTGACGAAAACCTTCCAGATCGCGGCGGTCCCGCTCTCGGGCGTGAAGCAGGAGGGCTTCGCGGCGGAGCTTTTCTACACGGGGGGTGTACGCAGGCAGCCCATGAAGCTGGTGGATAACACGCTGAAAAAAGAACTGAGGCAGGATAAGGACTATGAAGTGGTGTGTTCCCCTTACAACCCGCAGGAACCCGGAACCTACGAGGTGACCTATACCGGAAAAGGACGCTATACCGGTACGGTAAAGAAAACTTACCGGATCACAAATGATATCAAGGTCTGCACGGTGGAGGGTTTGGATCCGACCTGCTTATGGACCGGTTCGGAGATCGTTCTCGCGGATGTGAAGCTCTCCGGCGGTGGGAGGGAATTAATAGCGGATACGGATTACGAACGCAGTATCACGAATAATACGAATCCCGGCACGGCGACCGTCACCTTTACCGGGAAAGGGAAGTATACGGGCACATTGAAAAAGACCTTCCGGATCGTGACGTGCCCGATCGACGCGGACGCCCGTCTGGTGATCAAACAGCCCGGGGATCCGGCCGGATGGAATCATTTGGAAAACTGGGGAGCGCCGGATAAGGAACAGAGTGCTTCCTGGGCCACAGCGACTTACCGGAAGAGCGGCGCGAAGCCGGAGCCGGTGATCGTCGACAAGGGACGGAACAATTATATTCTGGCCGCCGGCACGGATTACACCCTGCAGTGGAGCAACAATACGGCGGTCTACACCGCTGCCGATCTGACCACGAACAAAAAGGTCCCGACGCTCACTATCACGGGCAAGGGCCGCTATGCCGGTAAGATGACGCGGAGCTTCTTCATGGGGCAGGCAAGCTTCGCGGATGTGACCGTGACTGCGAGTGACGTGACTTATAAGAATTCGGAAGGCGCCTATCGCGCCACGACCGTAAAGCTTACGGACAGCGAGGGCAAGACACTCACGGCAGGGACGGATTACTGGCTGCTGACGGATCAGGATGAGAATCACGTGAAGTTCGAGCAGATCGTGAACAATGCCACACAGCCTGTTGATCCGAAAGCGATCCTCGATGCGGGTTCGCAGATCGTTCTCACGCTCTACGGAAAAGGAAACTATACCGGGCCTGCATACGCTATGTATTATGTGACTGCCGGCAGCATCGCCTCTGCGTCCATCAAGGCAAAAGACAAGACGTATAACGGGAGTGCCGTCACATTAAGTGCGACGGATTTCCCTGATGTCGAGGCGACGATCGGCAGCACGAAAAGAACGCTGAAGTACGGACAGGACTATAAGATCGTCCCCGGCACCTATCAGAATAATGACAGGGCCGGTACTGCCAGGGTGACAGTCCGTGCGAGCGGAAACGCGGGTCTTACGGGAACAAAGGTGGTCAGTTTTACGATCAAAAAATACACAGTTGACGACGGTTTCAGTGTAACCGTAAATGGTAATGACTGGACAGAACCAATGACGGATTATCCGTCATTCCCGTTTACCAAAAACGGTGTGAAGCCGGAGCCGACGGTGCTGATGAACAACGGGCATCTGCTGACCGCCGGAACAGACTATACGCTTGCCTGGAGCAACAATACAAAACCGCTTACAGCGACAGGCCAAACAACGGATCCCACGCTGAAGATCACACTCAAAGGCAATTATTCCGGGACGCTGACACGCCGTTTCAGTATCTCGAAGCCTTCGCTCAATACAGGTGATTTCACGCTCTCCGTTTCGAACAAACTGCAGCCGATGACCCACACGGGTGCGAACAACGCTGAGGTCCTGGACGGGCTGATCTTCAAGGAAGCCGCCATGACGGCAACGCTGACGGAGAATGCGAGCGGGAAGAAGCTTGGCGGCAATGAGTTTACGGTTTCCTATGCCTACGACGCGGACGGAACGGTCAAACGGCGTGACGAGGGTATGAGTTATATTGGTCACCCCGTGGCTGCAGGAAATCCGGTTTTGGACGGTGATGTCCTGGAGCCGGGGACGATGCTTCGCGCGATCGTGGCAGCCGCAGGTACAGGTAATTATCAGAATAACTATACGGACACATTCCGCGTCTTCGCCACGGAGAATCTCGGTGCTGCGACGATCACGGCGCCGGCCGACCTGGAGTATTGCGCGACAACTACCGGACAGATCACAGCCGGAACGGACAGATTTGTTGTCAAGGCGAGGGTCGGCACAAGTACGGTCGTACTGGATCCGTCCTGCTATCAGCTGGATAACTGGCAGGACAATGACAAGGCCGGCACGGCCAAGGTCACCGTCTCCGGCATAGAGGAGAAAGGAGTGAAGGGTTCCAAGACCGTGGCGGTGAGGATCGCCCCGGCGTTATTGGAGGCGCAGGCGGCGCAATACCTGCTCAAGGTGAGGATCACGGATGACGATAAGGCCCAGAAGGAGTATTATACGAGCGGCATTTGGATTCCAGCTTATTACTACACGAAGTCCGGTGTAAAACCGGTCCCGGACGAGGTGATACTTACCGACAGTCCGTATAATGACTCCGCACGGGTGAGATTTGAGAAGGACCGGGACTACACGGTTTCCTGGAAGGCCAACACGAAGGCATTCACGGTGACGGACCGCAACAGCATCACGGCGCAGACCCCGGTGATGGTCCTGACCGGCAAGGGGAATCTGACCGGCAAGCTGGAGATCCCGTTCACCATCAGAAAGACGTCCGTCAATGACGAGGAGTTCGCGGTCAGCGCCGCGGATGTCGTCTATCAGTACAAGCCCGGCAATTTCCTGCAGAGGGATGTGACGCTGACAGACGCCGACGGAAAGAAGCTGGTGTCCGGCACGGACTATTATGCGGCCGCGGACAATGCATATCCGTTCATATATCGCAACGGCGGAACGTCGGCGATCACCGTGAAGAAAGGCAATACATCACGTCAGGTCGATCCCAACGATGAAGTGTTCAAAGATGAGACCGTCCTGTATGAACCGGGGCAGGAGGTGCTTATCAGCGTTGAGGTCACCGGCAAGAATAATTATTATGACGCGAATAAGAATTGCACCTACCGGATGATCGCTGCCGCGAACCTGAACACGGCCACGGCCACGATCCCGGAACAGGTATACACCGGCAAAGAGATCAAACTCACGGGAGCGGATGACATCAAGGTGAAGATGCAGATCCCCGATCGGACCGGTCAGAAGGTCACGTATGACCTGGTCAAGGATCGGGATTACACGATCACCGGCTACGAGAACAACACCAAAGCAGGCACCGCCAAGGTGACGATCACGGGTGTCCCTGAGAAGGGCTTCGCAGGCAGTAAGACGTTCACCTTTAAGATCACGGCGTACGATCTGGGGAAATAGGACGATCGGGATATGAAGCCCTGATCCGCCGGATCCGGCAGACGGAAGGTATTACCGACAAACAGGGGGCCGCAGCTGCGGCCCCCCTGTTTTACCGGCGGAAAAGATCGTTCAGAGTGATTACGGATTGCAGGTTGCCGGAATAAGAGTTTTCCACTACGCCATAGGTGGTGATCAGTGTGGGATATATGGCATATTTTGTTTTCGTGCAGGCGGTAAATACATCGATCCGGTTTTTCATCTTCCGGTCGTCTTCTGCTGACATCCGGTATTCCGAATTGCAGTATTTCATTTCACACAGGTTGATGACCTGATCCTTTCTGGCGATGAGGAGATCGATCTGGGCACCGGGAATGCCTTTCTTTTCGTCTCCTGCGGTATACCATGCGTTTACTTCCGTATAGATCCCCGAGATCCCCAGCCGATCCCTGATCTCGTCGATGTGGTGCAGCACAACCCTCTCAAAAGCCAATCCCATCCAGGTGTTCACTTTTGGCGTGTTGATCTGATGCGACCAGAAATGCTCATCGCGGACATTTTTCTCCAGGAACTGATAATAAAAGAGGGTAAAGCAGTCCATCAGCTGGTAAACGGCGTTTTTCCGGGCATTCCCGAAGGACAGATACTTGCGGATGAAGCCGCAGCTTTCCAGCTCGTCCAGTTTTTTCGTGAGATCGCCGGAATTGGGGATCCCGGAGCCGCGGATCAGTTCTTCTCTGGTCATGCCGATCTTCTTTTTGCTGAGGGTTCTGACGATCGTGATATAGTCTTCGGGTTTTCGATAGATCGACGCATACAGATATTCAAATTCGTCCTTCAGAGGCGCGTTTTTTGCAAACAGGATGTCATCGACATTCTGAGACAGGCTGAGTCCCTTCTGCAGAAGACTCCAGTAATAGGGTACACCGCCGAAGATCATGTAATACTGCAGGATCTGATCTCTGTTAAAACTGATCCCGTTTTCTTTGGTGAATTCTTCACACTCGGAGAGGGTAAAGGGCTCCAGCGGGATCCGGTCAGTGAGTCTGTGATATAATCCGCCCTTGTTGTGGATCACCTTGTTCAGCATCCAGGAGGTGGCTGAGGTGCAGACGATGAGGACGATGTCTTTTCTGGCGGAGGCCCATCCGTTCCAGAAGTTCTCCAGCGCGCTCATGAGATCACAGTTCTGCGTATCCATCCAGGACAACTCATCTATGAACAGAACTTTTCGGGTTTCTTTTGACCCTCTGATCAGATCCTTGAGGTCTTCAAAGGCTTCCAGCCAATTGTGGGGATTCCCGGGTTCTTCGCGTCCGGCTTCCCTGAGCGACGCTTCAAATGCGTAGAGTTGTTCACTGAGGCTGCCACCGGAGATCCCTGCATGCTGAAAAGTGAAGCGATATCCGAAGGCTTCCCTGATCAGAAAGGTCTTACCGATCCTTCTTCTCCCGTATACAGCGATAAATCTGGAATGGTCGTCCTGTCCGGCATCCCGGAATATCCGGAGTTCTTTTTCACGTCCTGTCAACATGGATTTCAACCTTTCTTAATCGACGAAAAAATTGACGATTAAGTAAATTCTAATATGGATTATGTGAGATTTCAAGCGAAATTACGATTTCAACTTTACTTAATCGTCCCCAAAATGTGCGATTAAGTAAAGTTGAACGGACGAATGCCTGGGATTGACCCGCCGGATCCGATATATATGCCCCGTAAAAAAGGCTAAAATCCGTCAAGTTTAACGATTGAAATATCGGAAAATTGTGATATAATTGATGCGATCGTCCGATTTGCGGACGTCATAGTAACGCCAATCCATAAAGGAGGAGGAAAACAGATGAAAAAGCTTATGTCCAAAAAAGTCGTCGCAGCTGTCACCGCGGCGGCCATGACCATGAGCCTTGCAGCCTGCGGCGGCGCTGAGCCTGCGGCACCTGCAGCTCCGGCGGAGCCCGCTCCCGCTGCCACCGAGACCAAGGAGGAAGCTCCCAAGGCCGAGGAGGTTAAGGAAGAAGCTCCCGTCGAGGAAGAGGAAGTCTCTCCCTACACCGTGATCACGGACGATTCCGGCAACCCGGTCGATCTGGGCGGCATGGAAGTCATCATCCGCGACTGGTGGTCCGGCGATCCGGCCGATCCGACCCCCGGTTATCAGGAGGCTCAGAAGGAGTATCGTGACTGGGCGCAGGAGACCTACAACTTCAAGATCTCCCAGAAGGCCATTTCCGACTGGGGCAGCACGCCGGCCGATTTCGTCGACTACTGCACCACCGGCGGCGATGATGTGAACTATGTCTGGACGCTTCGTGACGATCCGGCCATCACCTCCGCTATGGCACAGGGCCTGATGTATGACCTGTCCACTCTGGACTGCCTGGATTTCACCGCGGACAAGTTCACGGCCAACAAGCTGCATGAGCAGTATTCCAAGGGCGGCAAGATCTATGCCATGTACGCCGGCCCCTCCGAGCCCCGTACCGGTGTGTACTTCAACAAGAAGGTCCTGCAGGATGCGGGTATCGATCCCGAGTCTCTGTATGACATGCAGGCGGACGGCACCTGGACCTGGGACAAGTTCGACGAGCTCATGGGCAAGTGCCAGAGAGACACCGACAATGACGGTGCCGACGATGTCTTCGGTCTGACCGTTAACGAGGGCAACATGACCACCGCGGCCATCTTCTCCAACGGCGGTTCCTACATCGGCAAGGACAGCAACGGCTACACCTACAACCTCGAGTCCGCCGAGACCCTTGAGGCTCTGGAGTGGACGGTTGAGATGTTCACCAAGTACGATCAGCACGATCCCGAGGGCGCTGAGTGGGATTACTACAAGGAAGAGTTCCTCAACGGCTCCGTGGCCTTCATGGTTGACGACGAGTACTGCGGCTGCCCCGGCAACTTCCTGGATGACATGAAGGATCCGGTCGGCTTCGTGATGTTCCCGAAGGGACCTAAGGGCAAGGACTACATCAACGTCTGGTCCAACAACCCGTGCGCGATCCCTGCCTGCTATGATGCGGACCGTGCATGGAAGATCGCCTTTGCGTGGAACCAGTACACCATGGATCCTCCGGGCTACGAGGGCTCCATCGATGCGCTGATCGAGAATGCCTCCAACGGTAAGCTCGGTGAGGATGACAGGGCTCTTGAGGAGACCATCCCGATGATGACCGAGCCCGCACACGGCACGATCGCCTTCCACGGCATGATCCCGGATCTGAACCTCGGACCGGATTTCGTATGGGGCATCGGACCTAACAGCGTAGTTTCCGAGGCTGTCGAAGCAATCCGCGACACCTGGAAGAGCTATGTGGACGCTGCGAACAAGTAAGACTGATCGCAGAACAGTACAGCATGAAGCAGCGGGCGGTGATCTTCACCGCCTGCTGTTTTTCAGGCGCGTACTTGCGCTCCTCCTGCTCCCCGTCCTGCTTGCCGGCTGCGGTGATACAGCCGCGGAGGAAGAGGAGGAGCAGATGGTCGTGTTGGACCACAGCAGCGAGGAACCCTCTTACCGCCTGATCCCCGTCACCAGAGAGGATATTGTCCTCTCCAAGGCGCTGACCGCCACCTGGGTGCAGAGCAGCGAACAGACAGTCACCTTTCCCGCAGGGGGCAGACGCATCACCAAGGTCCATGTCCATCAGGGCGATACCGTGAAGCCCGGCGATGTGCTCATCGAGTTGAAGAGCGATTCACTGGAGGAACAGATCGACGAGCTCCAATACCGCATTGATAAAAACCGTCTGCAGCTCTCCTATCTGGACCAGGCGCAGGCTGCCGACGAGGAGACCGCCTACAACAATTTTGTCTACAATACCAAAGAGATCGAGGACAGCGATGTGGCGCAGTACGAGCGCGACAAAGCGGTCCTGGCCCAGAACTACCGCTACAAGCGCGAGGATCTGAACGACGAGATCGAATTCGATACGAAGAAGATCGCAAAACTGCGCGCGGAGCTCTCCGGCAGCACGATCCGTTCCACCATGAACGGCATGGTCTATTCCCTCAAGGAGGGTCTGGAGGGTTCCACTTCCCGTAAGGACGAAGTCGTCATGACGATCGTGGACGGCTCCACCGGCTATTTCGAGATGAAGGAGCCGGATTACGCGTCCTATTTCCGCGAGGGGGAGCCCGTTCCGCTCTCCATTGTCTACAGTTCCGCCTCCGGCGAGTATGAGCTCCTGCCGCACAACATGTCCTCCTGGGGAGAGACACAGCAGTTCACGATCCTCTCCGCTCCCGACAATGAAGGGATCGATGTGGGGACGAGCGGTACGCTGACGGTGACGCTCGACCGCCGGGACAGCGTCCTGTCTCTGCCGACCGGAGCCATCTACCGGGCTGACGGCAAGCCCTATGTCTACATCCTGGACGATCAGGGATTCCGGCAGATCAACTGGATCGAGACCGGACTGGAGGGAAATGACCGGGTGGAGATCCTGAGCGGTCTCTCGGAAGGGGATCAGGTCGTGCGATGAAGAAGCGCAGGCGTCCGGACAAAGATTTCCTGATCAGGATCATCCCCATGTTTGTCGGCCTTGCGGCGCTCATCGGAGCCGCTGTCTGCATCTGGCAGGCCGGTCTGTTCCGGTTCCCGGCGCGCGGGGAGCAGCCCGCGGAGGTCCTGATGGAGGAATTGCCGGAAGAGGAGCCGGAACTGATCGAACCGGTCGGCAGCGCACTGTCTTATGAGCGTGCTTCCATCAGGGAACTGGCCACCGTCACAGTCGTCCGGGGCGTCGTCTGTCCCGCCACCACGGAGTATACCTACGATTCGGAGGAACCCTTCGGCACGTATGCCGCGCTTCCGGGAGATACCGTGCATACCGGCGATACACTCATCAAGCCCGGAGAGAATGCCTCAGCGGATACCATTGAGGAAATCGAGGAGGCCAATGCGCAGCTCCTCGATGATTTCGTCGTCTACCAGCAGGACTATGCCGTGGATCTCGCCAAGGCGAAGAAGACGGAGTGGGAAACGGCTTATGCCTATCAGGAGATGGCCGCGTTTGCTCCGGCGGAGGATTCGCCCTGGTACGCGTCCTGGGCAAAAGGTGCCATGGCGCCGGAGAGGCGGATGAAGGAAGCCCGGATGGCCAGGCAGAAGCTGGAGGAAGCCTATAAGGAGCGGCAGGAGCTCTTCGATCTTGAATATGCCTACAACGAGACGCGGATCGCGCGGATCAGGGATTCCGCAACGGATGCCGGGATCCGGGCCGACGCCGACGGTGTAGTGGTCGCGCTGGCAGGATATGCTCCCGGAGACCGGGTCGCGGAGGGATCCAGGATCCTGGCCACCGGCGATCCGTCCCGCAAGGACATCATCAGCGAGTATGTCTCGAAGTCCGTCGTGAATAAGTCCGAGGAGATCTATGCCCTCATCGACGGCGTGCGCTATGAGATCCAGTACGAGGTGATGGAACCGGAGGAATACCGCCGCAGGAAACAGGAGGATGACGACGTCTACACCACCTGGCATCTGGCGGATCCGGAAGATACGGTCCCCATGGGCAGGACGGTCACGGTCGTCGCCGTGGAGAACCGTGTCAAAAATGCCCTGTGTGTCCCCAAGGACGCCGTCCACCGGGACGACAGCGGCGCGTATGTCTACCTCTATGATGACGGGGAGAGCGTCTTCACCTCCGTGCAGACCGGCGTCTCGGACGGCGCTTATACGCAGATCCTCTCGGGACTCGGCGAAGGCGATCCCGTCATCTACGACGCGCCCTACCGTGTGGATAAGAAGACACAGACGCTGAAGAAGGGTGAAGTGAACACACCGTTCTCCACCGATGGTTATCTGTACTATCCCGCCGCCGAATGGGTCTCCAATCCCGCGAAAAATGTGACCGTCTATCTCAAAGAGGTCACGGTCGAGCGGTATGAGCCGGTAGAGGAGGGACAGGTCGTGGCACGGATCTCTGTCGTGACCGACGACATCGAGATCGAGCGCGTCAAGCGCCGGATCGAACGGGCCGAACAGCGTGTGAGCGATCTGCAGCAGCGCCGCGCGATGACCAATAACAAGGATGAACTCGAATCCATCGACAGACAGATCCGGGACCGGAAGCGCTCCATTGAGAGTGCGAAAAAGGAACTCGCAAAGCGCAGCCGCTACAGCGGCGAGATCGCGCTCAAGGCGCCCTGCGCCGGTCTTGTCACGGATCTCACCTCCCGCAAAGCCGGCGATATGCTCGATAACGGAGAGAAGCTCGTGCAGGTCTCGCGCGGCGATTCCTGCTTCATCGTGGTGGAGGACAAGGGCGGCATGCTTTCCTACGGGGATACCGCAACGGTCACGGCCCGCACCAGCAACGGGCTGAACGCGGAAGCGGAGGGGCACGTGGTCTCGCTGAATCCGTTCGGTCTCTCCAAGGGGCTGCGATCCGGTTACGCTATCATCAAAGTCTCTCAGGAGGACATGAACGCGATGACGGACGGGGGATCCACCCTGCACAACGGATACTGGGCCCGGAGCCGCTTCAGCGTGGATACGGAAGCGCGCGCCGTCCGTGATGTCGTGCTCGTCCCCCGCAGTGCCGTCTACCGGGCCGGGGATAATACCTATGTCGTGGTGCCGGACGGAGACGGCCACAAGCTGGTGCGCTTCATCGCAGGCGGTTCCGACAACGACAATTACTGGGTCGCATACGGCGATCTCGAAGAGGGGATGACCATATGCTCGGAATAATGCTGCAGAAACTGTGGCAGAAAAAATGGATGAATCTAAGCCTGCTCCTGGGCTGTATTCTCTTCGTGGCTACGGCCGTGAGCTTCCCTCTGTATCAGAAGACCGCCTACGACCGGATGCTGCAGGATGAATTCACGAAATATCTGCGGGAGAAGGGACGCTGGCCCATGGTCCTCTGGATGAACGCCACCTGCGTGAACGATAAAAAGGACACCATCGGCAAGCTGGAGCGCTATTCCGGGGAGATCTGCAGTCAGCTCGACCTCCCGGAGTACCGTGCCATCCGTTCCTACTATCTGCTGAAAAGTCCCGTCCGATCGGAGTTTGCGCGCGACGACGCGGAGTATCTCACGCTGTGCCTCGGCGCCATGACGGATCTGACCGATCATGCGCAGATGATCGCCGGTCACGCCTATTCCGGCGATGGGCGTGCCGAGGACGGCGTCATCGAGGTCATCGTCCCGGAGACGACACTGGTAAAAAGAGGGCTTCTGCTGGACGAGACCCTGACCTTTGAAAAACTGAAGACCGCGGACGGAAAGCCCGTCCGGATCCGGATCAGCGGTGTTTTTACCGACGGGAATCCGGAGGAGTGCTATTTCCAGGAGGATCCGGAACAGATGTGGGATCGCTGCTTCATGGAGCCGGAACTCTTCGCTTCGCTCTTTACCGGAGAAAACGCCACCCGCTATTCCATCTACGCCTCGCTATACAATCTGCCTGATTACCGGGCCGTGACGGCGGATAAGATCGGACACATCAATGAAGTCACCGCCTGGATGTGCCAGGAGAGCCCTTACCGCAGCGTCCTCGAGGACCCGAACTACCAGACCATCCTGGAGGGCTATGCCGTGAAGCAGCTCAGGATCTCTCAGGCCCTCACGATCCTGCAGATCCCCGTGCTGGTGCTCCTGGTCGCATTCCTCCTCATGATCTCCGGGCAGATGTATGAGATGGAACGCAACGAGATCTCGGTCATCAAGAGCCGCGGCAGCTACCGCGGGCAGATCCTGCTGCTCTATCTTTATCAGGGCCTGTTTCTCTCCGGTCTCGGAGGCCTGATCGGCGTCCCGCTTGCGATCTTCTTTGCGAGACTTCTAAGCGCCACCAGGGACTTTCTGGAATTCAACCCGTCATCCTCTCTGCGGGTACAGTATACGCCGCAGACCGGACTCTACGCACTCCTGGCGATGTCTGTCACACTGTGCGCCATCTCCGTCCCGGCGATCCGCCACAGCAAGGTGTCGATCGTGAGCCTGAAGCAGTCGCGGGCGGTGAGTAAAAAACCTCTGTGGCAGAAGCTGTTCCTGGACATCCTGCTGCTCGGCATCGCTCTGTACGGGTATTACACCTTTCAGAAGCGGATGCGGGATATCTCGGAGACCGTGCTCTCGGGAGAGAGTCTGGATCCTCTCCTGTACGTGAGCTCGTCCCTGTTCATCGTCGGCGCGGGTCTCCTCTTCCTGAGACTCCAGCCGCTCGTCGTGCGTCTGATCCATCTGTGCGTGCAGCGTTTCCTCGGTCCCGCGGGCTATATCTCCTTTATGGAGAATACGCGCAACGGCCGCAAGATGCAGCTCATCATGCTCTTCCTCGTCATGACCGTGTCACTGGGCATGTTCCACGCCACCGTGGCGCGCACGATCCTGGAGAACGCACTGGAAAACACGGACTATCTCGACGGTGCCGATGCAATCATCTACGAGAACTGGCCCATGATGCAGGATGAGAACGGTACCCCCACCGGGGTCTATCTGGAGCCGGACAGTGTGAAATACCTCTCCATGGATTTTGCCTCCTCCCATACCCGGGTGGTCTACGACGACAGGGCTTATATCAAAAAGAGCCGCAATGCGCGGACGATGCTGACCGTGATGGCGATCCACACCAAAGAATTCGGGGGTCTCACGGATCTCCCGGCGGGAATCAATGAAAAGTCCTATCACACCTATCTGAACGAACTTGCTTCCACCGAGGGCGGGCTGCTCCTGTCGCGCAATTTTGCCACGATGCAGGATATCAAGATCGGGGATACGGTGGATTTTCACACCGGAAATGACAAAACGCTCTCCGGCACGGTCGTGGACTTCGTGGATTATTTCCCCGCCTACCGGCCGGTGACGACCACGATCAATCCGGACGGCAATGCCGTGAGCACGGACAATTTTCTGATCGTCATGAACTATTCGGATCTGCGGAAGAAACTCGGCGTCCAGCCCTATGAGAACTGGATCGCACTGCGGGAAGGCACTTCCCCGGATATGCTCTACAACTTCATCGAGGGCAACCGGATGACCGTGCGCAAATATGTGAACAAGGCGCAGGATATGGAGCACACCCTGACGGATCCGCTCCTGCAGGGGACCAACGGCGTCCTCACGATGGGCTTTGTCGTGACGCTCCTGCTGTGCGCGGTGGGTTATCTCATCTACTGGATCCTCTCCATCAGGGAGAGGGAACTGATCTTCGGCGTCCTGCGCGCCTGGGGCTTCCACAAGGGGGAGATCGTGCGGATGCTGCTCATGGAGCAGCTCTTCTCCGGCGTCTTCTCCGTGCTCGCGGGCATCGGGATCGGCCGCCTCTCCTCCGCGATGTTCGTGCCGCTCCTGCAGGCTTCCTATGCGACCTCCGATCAGGTGCTGCCCATGAAGCTCATCACACGTGCCTCGGATCTCTACCGGCTGTACGGTATCGTCGCCGCGGTGATGTTCGTATGTATCTGCACCCTGATCTTCCTGGTGTTCCATATGAATGTGACCAAAGCGCTGAAGCTCGGAGAAGAATGATGGAAGAGATGATCCTCAAAACCACGGGCGTGAAACGCGCTTTTGATACACCGGCAGGGAAATTCTGGGCCCTGAAAGGGATCGATATCGCGATCCCGCGGGGCGTCTTCGCAATCCTGAAGGGCCGCTCCGGTTCCGGCAAGACGACACTCATGAACATCCTGAATTCGCTCGACGATCCGACGGAGGGCGAGGTCTTCTTTGAAGGACGTTCCCTCCGGGATCTCTCCGAGAGAGAGCGGGAGAACCTGCGGCGGAAGAAGATGGGCTTTGTCTTCCAGTCCGTGTCCCTCCTGCCGTCCCTGAACGCGCTGCAGAATGTGGAATTCTCCATGCGGATGGCCGGGATCCGGATCTCCGGAGAGAACCGCGGGCGCGCGGAGGAATGTCTGAAACTGGTGGGACTGGGAAACCGGCTGACCCACATGAGTGCCGAGATGTCCGGCGGTGAGCAGCAGAGGGTGGCCATTGCCCGGGCCTTTGCGCACCGTCCCGGGATCATCTTTGCGGATGAGCCGACGGCTGAGCTGGATTCCGCCATGGCCGCGCATGTGACGGAACTGTTCAAGGAGATGACCCGCAGAGAGGGCGTCACCATCCTCATGACCACGCACGACGTCGGCCTCATGGGTGCCGCGGATATGACGATCGAGCTGCAGGACGGTACACAGATATAGTACGACGGCGGCCGGCGATCCGGCCATGATACGGTAAGATACGATACAGGGATCATATGTCAGAAGAAAAGATCGAAAAAACGGATAACGATTCCAATATCATGGTGCAGGCGGACAGCCTCGTCAAGATCTACAAGACGCGCGATACCGAGGTCCTGGCGCTTCAGGGGCTGGATCTCACGGTCGAGCGCGGCGAGCTTACGGCCCTCATCGGCAACAGCGGCTCCGGCAAGTCCACCTTCCTCAATATGATCGGCGGCCTCGACCGGCCCAGCGCCGGGAGCCTCCGGGTGGACGGCAAGAATCTCTTCACCATGACGGAGCGGGAGCTCGTGCGCTACAAGCGCGATACCGTTGGCTTTGTGTGGCAGAACAACGCCCGCAACATGCTGCCCTATCTCACCGCGCTCGAGAATATCATGCTGCCCATGAACCTCTCCCACAGGCGCAAAAAACGCGCCCGCGCCCTGGAACTGCTGGAGATGGTGGGGCTTTCCCACAAGAAGAGCAGCAAGATGAACATGCTCTCCGGCGGTGAGCAGCAGCGGATCGCGATCGCCATCGCGCTCGCCAACGAGCCGAAGCTGCTGCTGGCGGACGAGCCCACGGGCTCCGTGGATTCCGCGACCGCCGACTACATCTTTGATCTCTTCAGCGAGCTCAACAGGAACGGCCAGACGATCCTCATCGTCACACACGACATGGCCCTCTCCAAAAAGGTGCGCCGCGTCGTCGCGATCCGGGACGGCAAGATCAGTTCCGAGCGCGTCCTCAAGGAGGAATTCGCCGACCGCGTGCAGGAGAGCGGCATCGACTGGCGGGCGGAGGAGACGCAGGATGAATACGCGGTACTGGACCGCGCGGGGCGGCTGCAGCTGCCGAAGGAGATGCTCGACGAACTGAAGCTCACGGACAGCAGGGTCCGTGTGGCATTCAGGGACGGCCGGATCGAGATCACGGGACCGGAAACGGAAGATGCCGGACCGGACGACGGCGCAGACAAAAGGGACTAAGATCACAGATCACGAAACAGAAAGGAACTCTTCATGGCCGAGACGCTGAAAGCCCGCTTCCATCTGCCGGGGCTGCGTTACAATTATCCCCTCAATATGTTCTGGATCAGTCTCCTGAAGACAAAGCCGGAATTTTTCCGCGAGGAGGTGGAGATCGCCTCCGTCTTCGGCTGCTTCCCCTATGCCCTCTGGAACGGCGGGAGGCTCTGTCCGCCGGAAGACCAGTGCGACAAGGCCTTTATCCGCAGTGTCATCAAAAATATCAACGCGCAGGGACTGCCGGTGCGGTACACCTTTACCAATCCGCTCCTCGAGGAGGCGGATCTGCGTGACCCCTTCTGCAATTTCTGCATGGAGGCCGGGGACAACGGGAAGAACGAGGTGCTCGTCTTCTCCCCGCTCCTGGAGGAGTATCTGCGGACGCGTTACCCTTCCTACGCCTATGATTCAACGACGTGCAAGGAGATCCGTGATGTGGACGATCTCAATGCGGAACTGGAGCGGGATTATAAGTATGTGGTCCTGGATTACAACCTGAACAACCACTGGGAGCTGCTCTCCAGGGTGGAGCACCCGGAGAAGCTGGAGATCCTGATCAATTCCTGCTGCACGCCGGCCTGCAAGCGCCGGGGCGAGCATTACCGGCAGATCGCGCGGGATGAGCGGACCGTTCTCATGAACCGGACGCTGCCGCCGGAGAAGCGGAAGCCCACACCGGCCTGGACCTGCCAGTACGGCGACCGCGCGGGGATCCCCAATATCAAGGATTATCCCACCTTTGTCTCGCCGGAGATGATCCGCGAGGAGTATCTGCCCCGCGGGATCAACAACTTCAAGATCGAGGGCCGCACGGCCAATCTCTTCTCGCTGATCGAGACCTATTGCTATTACATGATAAAACCGGAGTGTGTCATCGACGCGAGGCTCCTGCTGCTGCGCAATCTCGAGGAATCGCACATCATCCAGGTCAACCGGCCCAGGCCGCAGCCGTTTACGTGAGAAAACCATAAAGGATATAAAGATCAACAGGGGGCCGCAGCAGCGGCCCCCTGTGTGCGTTCCTGTGTTTTTGCCGGCGGCTTACATCTTGATGCCCGAGGAACTGATACTCTCCACGAACTGCCGCTGTGCGAAGAGATAGAGGATGATGAGCGGCAGGATGATCATCAGCGTGCCGGTCGCCAGGATGCAGTTGGCATAGGCGATGGAGATCGTCGTCTTCACGCCCGTGATACGCTGGATATAGGCGCCCAGGGAGTCCACGATACGCGCGAGCGAGGTGGAGACGAGCGTCGTGTTGCCGAGGAACATCTTGGAGTAGAAGCCGTCCGTCCACTGCCACACAAAGGCGAAGAGGAAACAGGAGGTGATGATCGGCTTGGCCTCCGGCAGCATGATGCGTAAGAAGGTCTTGAGCGTCCCGCAGCCGTCCACATAGGCGGCTTCTTCCATGTCATTGGGGATGTTGCGGAAGAACTGGCGGATCATGAAAATATACAAGCCGTTTTTCAGGCCCATGCAGCCCGCGCTCATGAGGTAGTACGGGATCGCCGAACCGCGCAGGTTGATCGTATCGCCGTGGATCAGACGGATGAGTCCCAGGATATCAAAGAACTTGAAGTGCAGGTGCAGGGAGCTCGCGATCGTCTGCGGCGGGATCAGGATCACGATGATGACGCAGGCAAACCACAGTTTCTTGAACGGGAAGTCGAAGCGCGCAAAGCCGTAACCCACCAGGGTGCACACCGCGATCTGCAGGATGGCGATCGTGATCGAGATGATAAAGGAATTCACGAGAGCCTTCTGGTAATTCATCAGCTGCGCCGCGAGCTGGTAGTTTTCCGTCGTGAAATGCTCCGGGATGGAGATGACGATCGGATTGTAGAGATCCTCCTGCGTCATGAAACTGACCGAGATCTTGTTCAGGATCGGCTGCAGGATCATGAAGCACATGCCGAAGAGCAGGATGAAACGCGCGAGGCTGATCCCGAATCCCATCAGGCGCTTGCGCACGAGATAACCGCCGGAGAGGCGGTTCCGCTCCCAGAAGTTCTCAAAGGTTTTGGGCTTTGGCTTTTTAGTCATAGTAGTAAACCCCTTTAGAGATGAAGAACGAGGTGATCCCCACAAAGGCCAGGATGATCACAAAATATATCCAGGACATGGCGGAAGCCATGCCGTAGTTCATCTGGTCGATCATGACGGTCTGGATCTTCTCGATGACGCCGTTGTCGCTGCGCATGCAGAAATCAATGACCGTGTAGATCCAGTTGACGAGGAAGAGGGAGCTGATCATCGGGAAGGTGATCTTCCACAGGCTCTCCCAGGCGGTACAGCCCTCGATCTCCGCCGCTTCGTACATGTTGCGGGAGATGGTCTGCAGACCGGAGAGGAAGATGATGATCTGGATACCCGAGGCGATGGCGACATCGTAGATATTGTCGATGATCTCAAAGACCTCCTCAAAGGCTCTGGTTCCGACACCGGCGGTCATCAGGATCTCTTCAAGCGCCCCGGTGATGCTGACTCCTGAGGTTGTGGTCTCGATCTGCTGCGCGAGCGTCGCCATCAGCTGGTTGTCCTCCTCCAGACCCAGGATGACACCGGAGGAGAGGATGACGGGCAGGAAGAACACGGCACGTACGAGCGCCCTGCCCTTGAAATTCTGGTTCAGGATCAGCGACACGAAGAAGCTGAAGACGATGATGGCCAGGGAGTAGATGATCATGCGGGAGATCTCCTCCACGAGCAGTCTGTTGTACTCCGGGTCCACGGTGAAAGCCTGATTGTAGTTGCCGAGGCCCTGCCAGACGGGGTTGAAGACGGAGGACCCCAGCTCCACGTTGCAGAAGCTCATGTAGAGCGACTGGAAGAGGGGTTTGATCATGAAGACCAGGAACCCGAGGATGAAGGGCGAGATGAACAGATAGCCGGCGATCGCCTTGCGCTTCTGCAGGCCCACATATTTCTTGCGTCTCTTCTTTTCCATCAGTTTGTCGTCCTCTCTCTTGCGTTAGCGGTAAGGAGCAGTTCTTCAGCGCACCACGAGATAATCTCTGGCCGGGATGTGGATCCCGTTCGCGTCGAAGTCCTCGTAGGCGTAGTTCACATATACCTTGGTGCCGTCGTCATAGGTCGTGCAGGTGACCTCCTTGGTGACAAAGGAGTGATCGCTCATCTCCTGGCAGAAGGTGTGCCCCAGTTCCCTGTTATAGCGGCCGTAGGTCTCGGCGATATCCTTTCTGCAGACATCGAATTCGGAACCGTAGAACTCGGTGTACATGGTCTTCTGCAGGATGAAGGGGCTTTCCTGCATCACGGTCCAGGAGAGGCCGGCGCCGTATTCCACGGAGTTGAGGAACTCCTCTTCGTAGTTGCCGCAGATATTCAGCGGCTCTCCGGTGTAATCGATGTAGCCGTGGAGCGCCAGCTGATAGAAAGGCACGCAGGCATCCAGGATGGTATAGCCGCTGCCGTGGAGATCCATGTTGGTGACCATATCGACATAGGGCACCGCGTAGTCATTGCCCATGTTGATCATCACTTTGGTGGAGTCGAGACTCTTGAAGTGGTCCTCCTGCAGACGGGACACCGCCTCACGGGAGTAGGGCTTCTTCTTGTAGAAATCGGAGGAGAGCTCCTTGCCGTCGTCCTCAAAGGAGGCGCCGACGCCGTATTTCTGCGCCTGTGCCGCGAGGTTGTCGCTCATCCGTCCGGCGATCTCCGTGTGGAGCAGGAAGTAGGGATCCAGATCGTCGCGCTGGCCGTAGGTCGTGCGGCTGTACTCCAGAAGGCGCACCCGCTCCTTGCTGATGAGCTTGGCCGCGTCGGTGTAGGAGAAGAAGCCGTCCAGCAGATTGGAATCGCAGGCATACTGGGTGATGCCGTTTAAGTAGAGGTTCACGCCTTCGCTGTTGGCGGTATCCGCGAGGTTTTTGAGTTTGGCGGAGCTGCCCAGCGAGGAAACGATATGCGTCCTCTTCAGCACCTTCTGCCGCACGCCGCCGTTGCACCAGCCGCGCAGCTTAACGGAGAGGTTGGCGACGCCGTCCTCCTTGAGCGCCCGGATCATGGCGGCCGCCTCGTCAAAGGTGGTGAGCTTGAGCGGACGGGATACCGGCACGCCAAGGATCTGCCGGATCTTGTCCACGGCGCCCACGATCTCCACTTCCGCGGGAGCGTTCTGATCGGTGTTGAGGCTCAGGTACTGGCCGTATTTTTCTTTCAGGTAATCCCGGTAGTTCTTCGCCATGTCGGAGTAGTCGCCGGAGTTGATGAAGCGGTAGCGCTGGATCAGGGACTCATCCGGCAGGACATCATCGTATTTATAGATATCGGAATTGGCGATGTCGCCGACGTCGTACTGCTCGCGGCGGCAGATGGAATAGATCGCGTTGGCGAAGTTGTAGGAGTGGTTCTTGCCCGCGATATCGGCCTGGATGGCGGCGTAGGTGCGGCCGTCCTCGAGGATGCAGATGAAGGAATCGTTCTTGTTGGCAATGCCGTAGACGCCGTAGTAGGCGCGGGTATTGTGGACCACGGCCTTTCTCGTGACACACATATCCCAGCCGTAGACATTGGCATAGTAGGTGGCCTGGGAGATCTTGCCGTTGTTGAAGTCGATGAGGGAGCCGCCGCCCTCGGGTACCAGGATGTAGCCGTCATCCTCCGGGCCGCCGGCGCCGAAATAAGGCAGGGGTGTCAGGGTATAGATCGGATAGTCGCTCCTAAACTGCATGTCCCTGAACGGGATCTCGACCGTGAAGTCATCGCCGTCGAGACGGTAGATCACGCTGACATTGAAGACCGGCTTGTCGGAGGCACTTCCCGAGGAATCGTGGGTCTTATCCGCCAGGTAGTCGTCCATGGTGTAGCCGGCTTCCGCAAAGAAATTCTGGAGCTTGGTCTTGACGTTGTCCTTGGCCGCATGGTGCAGGATATAGAGGTGCTGGTTGGCCAGTTCCGGATATTCCTCGAGGAGCTCTTCCTTGTTATCGTCCTTCTTCAGGTTGTTGATGTCGTATTCCCGGTAATATTTCTTGATCAACTTCTTGCCGTCCGTTGTGGCCGCATCGTACCATTTCTCGTATTTCTCCACGGTCAGGGCCGGCGGGATGATGAACTCCTTCTCGATGTCCCCCATGGAGTAATCCACGCGGATGTAGCCGTCGCCCTGCTCGATATCGTAGACGCCGTTTTCCGTGCTCTGGGAGAAGGAATTGATCTGGGTCTCCAAACCGGTCTCCACCGCGTAACTCATCAGAAGCGGCGACCGGAGTTTGTCCTTTTCCTCGGAGAGGGCGTGGGAGTCATTGGCGGCGCCTTCCGGGTTGGAGCGCCACTCCTTGCCGGTTTCCTTGACCTTGATCGTAAACTGGGTGGTCAGCGGATCCATCGTGAAGAGGAGCTTGTCGTTCTCCATGACAACGGGATCCTCGCCGCCGGTATAGCTGTGGGTTTCGATCAACTCCTGCGGCTTCTCGATATTCTGGTAGTGCACGACGAACCAGACAAGACCCAGAATGATCAGTGCAAAGACTGTGGGAAAGATCAGACTCTGCAGGGTCTCTTTGATCTTGTTGTTCCGTTCGGTGATCCTCTCGTTATTGACGGTCTTTTCTTTTTTCATGCCTGCTCCCGTGTCACAAACCCATGCTCCGGGTCATTATAGTCTGAACAAGAATTCTCTCACCAGAGAGATGAAGTACATGACGCCCTGTGAGATCATGCTGAAGAAGATCATCAGGATGAAGATGATGACCAGCATGGCAAAGAGGCTCGCCACCGTGAACAGCAGATTCTTGCCGGCGCCGTATTCATGGATCTGCCCCATCGCGGCGATGATGAGCAGGCCGCAGTAGATGAGGGAGATCACGCTGAGCACACTGTAGAACTGGCCCTCTTCCACGGTCACGAAGTTGGAGAAGACCGTGAGGGGCAGCTGGATCACCGGATAGGGCAGCATCCCGTAGCAGGTCGCCATATAGATCTGCGAGAGTTTGCCTTTGCCGTCAAAGAGGGTCGTCAGACCCCAGTTGCCGAGGACCCAGAGAGCCAGCGGGAAGAGGATCGAAGCGATATACAGGAAGATGTTGAGCTCCTCCCAGTAGACCGTCAGGAAGATGAAGCTCGTGTAGCGCAGCTTCATCAGACGCATAAAGATCGTCGCGATGAGGATCGTGTTGGCGGCCGCGATCGTCCCCCGCTTCTCGTGGGTCAGATCCCAGAAGCCGTCCAGCGGATGGGTCATGCAGTAAAAGGCGAATTTCAGGGAATCGCCGTACTTGCCCCACGCCTGCTTATTGAAGAGTTTTACCGAGAGTGTGTCTGCCATAGGTCTTCTCCGTTACTGCTCTTTGCTGCTGTTTGCCGCGGATCCCTCCACGATGAAGATATCCGCGGTATCGATGTCATGCCGGATCTTGCGGAAGCGCCCGATGCCTAACGGGATCAGGAACAGCGCCAGGAGCACGATCACGATGATGACGATATTGCTCTCCACCCATTCCTTGCGGAACTGCTTAAAGGCCTTGGAGTAATTCTCGTCGTCGTATTTCACTTCAAAGTAGCGCATGGCCTCCGCGTAGCGCTCCTGCCTCAGGAGTGACCGGCCGATGCCGATGTAGGCGAGATCGTAGTTGCCGTTCATGTCGATCGCTTCCTGCCAGGACTCGCCGGAGGTGACATAGTTGCCGGCGTCGAATTCGTCGATCGCCCGGTAGACCGTGGCGCCGAATTTGGTCGGGATGAAGACGGTGATCGCGCAGTCGAGGGTATCGAGCACATAGAGATCGTGGTCATAGTGCTCGATCGCGACGGGTCTGCGGAAGTAGCCGTCCATATTGCCGTTGCTGCCGAAAGCGAAGACCATGTGGCCCTGGTCGTCGTAGCCGAAGAGTCTGCCGCGGTTGCGGTCGAGGCAGACGAAGATGTCGTTGTCAAAGACGGTGACGTCGGAGAAATACGAGGGACCTTCGTAGCCGCCGGCATTGCCCATGTGGATGTCGCCGTAGATGCCCCATTCGCCGTTGCGCACGAGGATGTCATTGCCCATCAGGTTGATCTTGCGCACCGCGTCCGCCTTGTCATTGCGGAGCTCTTCGCGGTCCACGGCGCCGGTGCAGGCGTAGATGAAGCCTTCGTGGTCCATATAGATGTTGTCATACTCCGTCGGAACAAAGGATTCCATCTGGGCGCGCTGCGCCTGGGTGGCGAATTTCTTCCAGATATAGTCGAGGAAATCAAAGGTGACCTTGGTCGCGCCGATGAAGCCGGAAAAAGTACCGTCGGCCTCGTATTTGCACAGGCCCTTGTTGATGCCGGCTGCGATGCAGTAGACGCGCTCCGCGGTATCCACCACGATCTTGGTCGGTGCGAAGACCAGCTTGGGATCGAGCGCCTGGTCGGTCGGCTTGTCAAACTGCAGGATGAAGTTGAAATCGGGATCGGTCTTGAGGATGCGGGCATTGCCCTGGTCGGCGATGAAGATGTTGCCGTCCTCGGAGATCGCGAAATCGGTGGGGTTGGAGAAGGTCGCGGGTTCCACGCCTTTTACGCCCTCGATGATGCGCTCGACCGTGGGGATGCCGGTGCCGTTCAGCTGCAGATCCAGGATCCGGTTATTGCCGCTGTCGCAGACATAGAGATGGTCGCCCACCATGGTGAGACCCTGCGGGGCGTTCATCTTGACTTCCAGGCCCAGATCCGCCGAGGTCAGGACCATGCAGGGGGTGTAGAGATCCGGAGAATTCTGCACATCGCCCCAGTAATCGAGGTTGTAGGTGTAGCCGAATTGGTGCGTCGCGGCCCGTGCCGTCTCTGCCGTGCCGGCGAAGAGGGAAGCGGCCATGAGGCCGGCCCCGATAAGCGCTGCCGCGCGCCTGATGAAGTTGTCTGACATTCTCTTTTTCATGCAGTCACCTGTCGTATGTTCCGCTGCCGTCCGTATCCGTCCGCGCCGGGAGATCAGTCTTTCAGACCGGAGCTCGCCATGGTCTCCAGGATCTGGCTCTCCGAGAAGACGAAGATCATGATCGGGACGATCATGACGACCACCAGCACCGCCGCGCCCTGTCCGGTACGGGCGATACCGCCGGACTGGATCTGCTGCAGCGCGTAGACCAGTGTCTTGCGCTCCTCGGAATAGATATAGGTCGAAGCCTTGTTGTTCCACAGCGCCTGCACGCTGAAGATGATCAGCGTCATCCAGGCGGGTTTTACATTGGGCATGACGATCTGGCTGAACACGCGCCACTCTCCGGCACCGTCGATCTTGGCGGCTTCGATGAGGGAGGTGGGCAGGCCCTCCATGAACTGCTTCATGAGGAAGAGTCCCATCGGAGAGGCAAAGGCCGGGATGATGATGGACCAGTAGGTGTCGATCCAGCCCAGCTTGTTGAGGATCAGGTAGTTCGGGATCTGCGTGACGTAGCCGGTGAACATCATGGCCACGGTGACGACCTTAAAGAAAAGTTCATTGCCGGGGAACTCATACTTCGCCAGCACGAACGCGCCCATGGAGGCGATGATCAGATGTCCCGCGGTGCCGACAAAGGTGATGAACACGGTATTGAACAGGTAGCGGGAGAAGGTGACCCAGCTCTTGCCCATCGTGACGAACAGATCGGAGAAATTGTCCGTCGTCGGATGCTGCGCAAAGATGCGCGGCGGGAATTTGAACAGTTCATCCAGCGGCTTCAATGCGCTCGATACGGCATAGATGATGGGGAAGGCCATGATGAAGGCCACCAGTATCAGGAAGAGATACAGGAAGAGATCGCCCGCGATCGAGCGGTTGGGCTTCCTCTTCTTGATGAGAGGCTTCCTGTAGGGCTTTTCTTCGACTTGTTTTTTCTGCTTCTTTGCCATGAGTTAAGGGCTCCTATCGGTCTGCTGTTTCTGCGGGGAAGAGGTCCGTATCAGGTACCGACTCTTCTTAACAGGCTCTGGATCGCCTTGTTGCACAGGATCATGATCAGGAACAGGATCGTCGCGATGGCGCAGGCGTATCCCATCTCAAAACGCGAGAAACCGTAGTCGAACAGGTGGGTCACGATGGTACGGGCCGCGTAGTCCGTACTGGGGTAGCCGCACAGGGCCATCGTGACATCGCAGACGCCGAAGGCCTGGGTGATCGACATGACCGCGCCGAACATCAGCATGGGCTTCATGTTGGGAAGCGTGATGTACCACAGCTCCTGCCAGCGGTTTTTCACGCCGTCCATGTAGCCCGCCTCGAACTGGCTCTTGTCCACGCCCTGGAGACCGGCGACAAAGGAGAGGAAGCCGGTGCCCAGGCTCATCCACAGGATGACCAGCATACAGATCGGCAGCATATAGGTCGGATTGATGAGCCACAGGATGGGCGCATCGATGATGCCGATGTTCATGAGGAACGCGTTGACATAGCCGTAGGCGTCGCCGCGGAAGAACACGGAGAAGATGACGTAGCAGTTGCCGGCGATGGAGGGCGCGTAGAAGATGATGACCGCGACGCTCCGGACCCACCGGGGCAGCTCGTTGATCAGCCATGCGAAGAGGAACGACAGGATGTATCCCAGCGGCCCCGTGATGATGGCGATCATAAAGGTGTTCTTGATACCGATCAGGAAGATGTCATCCTCCAGGATCAGCGAGATATAGTTCGAGAGGCCGATGAAGCGCGGGGGCTCCAGGATGTTGTAATAGGTGAAGCTGTAGTAGATGGAGGCCACCACCGGAAAGACATAGAACATGCAGAAGAGGACCGCGTAGGGTGCCAGGAACAGATAGCACATCTTGCGCGCCTTGGCCTTCTTCCATGCGACATTCGCTTCATGCTTTCTCAGCGTGAAGTATTTCTGCAGCATGGTCATGTCTTTTGCGGGTATTGCGTTTGTGTTTGTGCTCATGCGCTTATCCTCTGTGTGTGTTTATTCAAGCGGCATACCGATTCACCAGTCTCAAGCTTCGCCGATGGCTCGCTTTCGCCAAGTGATCGGCATGGCTCGCCCGTAAGCGACCAAAATACGGTCGCTAAGGGCTCATGCTCATCCCGAATTCACGCCGTTTTTTCTCGATCTCTTCGTCGATCATGATGGAGTAGTCGATGATCGTCTCGCGGGAGTCCACCTTCTCGTTGATGACCTTGCGGATCGCGTTGGAGATGTGGCGGCCGGTGAAGTACCCGCCGGGGACCTCGCGGATGCCGCGGGTCTCATCCCACTGGGCGTTCAGCACGGCGATGTCATCCATGGACCAGGAGAGGTTGGAGAAAGCGTCCCGGTTGGCGGTGGCATAACGGGCACTGGAGCCCAGGAGCGCCTCGATCTCACGGCCGAAGCGGATCTGCGTGTCGGGCTGTGCCCACCATTTCATGAATTCCCAGGCATTCTGCTTCAGCTCCGGATCCGGCGTCGTGCACATCATGGTGGCGGAGCCGGTGATGAAGTCGGCGCGGTCGATGTAGGTCGTGCCGTCCGCGGCCACACGCTCGGTGCCCGGGATCACGGTGAAGTCCCAGAGACCGCGGATCTCCGGGGCGGAGACCATCAGCGTGTTGTAGGTCGAATAGGCAGCGATGCCCAGCGGCATCTCGCCGGAACGGAAACGGCTCACGAAGTCGTAGACCGTCGGGATGCCGTAGTCATTGAAGTAGCGCACATAGTCGTCAAAGGCGCGGATGCCGGCCTCGTCGTCGACGACGGTCTTGGTGCCCGCGGCGTTGTACATGTCGCCGCCGTACTGGAACAGGAGCGAGAAGTACAGGGACAGATCCGGCACATTGGACATGATCTGCGTCGAGGCGGTGGCCACACTCGAGGAGCCTGCCGCCGTCGGGATGCCGACCGAGAGGTTGTTGCCCTGGATCGTCGGGAATTCCTCGATGAGCTCCTTCCAGGTCTGCGGGATCGGCAGCCCCAACTCCTCCATGACGTCCTTGCGGTAGAACATGACGTTAAAGGTCTGGGTCTCCGGGATGGCGTAGATGTGCTCATCCAGCCGGTACTGCTCATAGGAGCTCTCGGAGTAGTGGGAGAGCACCTCCTGCCAGTCGGGGAACTGCGTCAGATCCTCGGAGGCGTTACGCAGCGCGTAGTTGACGGGCTGGTCGGCACCGATGGAGAGGACCACATTGGGACCGCGGCCCGCCATAACGGCGTTCAGGACAGCGGTGGGATCGACGATCTCGACATTGACCTTGACCCCGGTATTCGGCACAAAGGTGTCATCCACCATGGTCTTCAGGATCGTGCCCTGATCGCGGCCGGTGAGGACCCACACCTTGACCAGCTTCTCGTCGCCCTCGCCTTCGTAGACGTCGCCGACGGAGTTGTAATCCACCACAAAGGAGGCCACAAAGCTCTTGGCTTCATGTCCGAGCTTGGTGAATACATTGGCCTTGCGCTTCGCGGGGTGATAGTCCGTGCCGGAAACGGTCAGATAATCGACATCGAGCTTGGTGTCGCTCATGTTGAGGGACGCCGTGCCGAGCGAGGTGATATTGTCCTTAAAGGTGATGAACTCGGTCGTGATGTTCTGCGGCTTGCGGCAGAAGCGCTCAAGCTGCTGCGCGACGGTCTGCGCGGTGGCGATCTGGTCGGCCTTCTGCCCGCTGAAGCGGGTCATGTCGTCGACGATCTTGTACAGCCGCTTGGATTCGAGGCTCATGGCCTGCATGATCTCCGGGTAGGTGGTGTCGATGTGGTAGTCGCGGTACTGGTCCGGCGCCGCGCCCGTATAGACGAGCACCTTACGGTAGATCTGGTTCAGACGGAAGGTGGAATCCTCAAGATCCGAGAGGATGGGGCCAACGCCGCCCAGCGTGGCCTCCAGACGGATGGTATGCGTGCCCTTCGTCAGGAAGAAACTGAAGGGGGTACCCGTCTCGTCCGCGAGATCCTTGTAATCCCAGTCATTCTCGTAGGGGAAGGAGATCTCCTCGAGTTCCTTAAAGGGTGTTGCGCCGTCGATCAGGACGCGGCGGCTTGAAACACTGCCGCGGGAATAATTCTGGCGGCCCTTGATCATGATGTTGTAATAACCGTCCGCGGGGACTTCAAACTCCCATTCGATCCACTGTCCGGAGCTGCGCCAGGTGTCGCCGCCCACATAGTTGAGGATCGTCTTGGTGACGCTGTTGGGGATCGTGGTGGGAGAGGATCTGTCATATTTCGCATACAGGGAGGACTCGGAGCGGCGCACGCTCGCTTCGCCCTGGATCGTGGCGGAATAGGTCTTCACACTCTCATCGGAAGCGGCGGGCTGGGCCGCGAGGTAATCGGCATAGGACGGGGGATCGTTCACTCCCTCGAGGGTGAGGGCGGAGAAGAACATCGGCTCGTTTTCCGCATAGAGGGAGATGGTATTTTCTCCCTTATTAAAGTAGAAGAGATAGGGATCGACGGTGTAACCCATATCGTCCCGGAAGAAGGCTTCCTGCCAGGCGAAGAGCTCGACCTGGGAGGGACGGATCTCGTTGCCCCGGTTGTCGGTGCGGACCGGGCCGCCGTCCATCCAGATCCGGGAGAAGGAGATGTTGCGTGCCCGCTCAAAGGGGATCTCGCCGTTGACGGATACGGAGCGCTCCGCCGCCACGCCGCGGGACTCCGGCAGCAGATATCTGGTGTGGATCCGGTAGAATCCCTCCTCGGGGACGTTGACGGTCCAGGTGACGGTGGAGCCGGTCTCCGTAAAGATGGCGTGCGCTTCGCCCTCGACATCGTCCTGTGCATGCACTTCGCCTTCGGCGGTAAATGCATCCAGGTCCACGGCGATCTCCTG
>JAEEGL015402236.1_pt1 | contig 37279 bp, 32 predicted proteins | sample 9134231 | NCBI WGS metagenome assembly JAEEGL01 (sample SAMN16246548, study PRJNA631951) | gut metagenome | biome: gut microbiome; feature: rumen; material: fiber-attached | host: Bos | place: Iran: Karaj | collected 2018-10 | reverse complement strand
TGTAGAATCAGGTACATATCAGGAACTGATGGACTTGAATGGTGTATTTCATGAATTAGTTAGAAGACAGCAGATCGATCAGCGCTAGCGTAAAGTTTTTTAATAAGCTCGTTAAAGACATTCCTATGAGAAAAGACAAATATAAGGATGTTCCAAACACAAGCCCTGAGTTTAAACATCATACATGTGAAATAGAGAAAGCATGAAGTGGTGAAAGCCTTTCTGTCAATTAAAATAGGGCAGAAAGGCTTTTATTTGCTTTACAGTGATGCAGCATCTCCCTCGGAATACTTCTCGTCGCAGTACTTGCAGCGATAAATTTCATTGGCTTCGTCGGCGAGATAGAAGATCTGGGGCAGCTCCTGCTCGATGGAGGAGATGCACCTGGGATTGTGGCACTTTATTACGCCTGTGATCTGACGTGGAAGCTCAAGACTTCTCTTTTCGATTATCTCACCATCTTTGATTACATTGACCGTGATATTATGATCAATATAAGCCAGCACATCCAGGTTGAGGGAGTTGATGTCACACTCTACCTTTAAGATGTCCTTCTTTCCCATAGCCTGACTTTTGGCGTTCTTGATGATAGCAACAGTAGAGTCCAGCTTATCTAATCCTAAATGTCTGTATATCTGCATGCTCTTTCCGGCCTGTATATGATCCAGAACGAAACCTTCTTCTATTTTTCCAATATTTAACATGCTATAAAGTCTCCTTGTTTATCTACATACTTCATTTGTTTAAATAGTATAGTGAGGTGCAAAAACTGCAAATGTTGCCGACGACGCCCGGAATCAGGGCTTTTACCCCGGGCTTATTCTATACCAAGCAATGTTAGTATAAGTGCCATCCTGACGTACAATCCGTACTGAACCTGTCTGAAGTAGGCGGCCCTTGGGTCGTCGTCCAGTTCAACGGAAATCTCGTTTACCCTTGGGAGGGGGTGGAGTATGAACATCTTCTCCTTGGCAAAGGCCATCTTTTCCTTGTCCAGGATGTAGAAGTTGCGCAGTCTGATGTAGTCTTCCTCGTTGAAGAAGCGCTCCTTCTGAACTCTGGTCATGTAGAGGAAATCCAGCTGAGGCATGATCTCTTCGAGTTTTATCACTTCCTCATAGGGAATATTCTTTTGGGTTAGCATTTCTGTGATGTAGTCGGGAACCTTTAGCTCTTTAGGTGAGATAAAGATAAAGCGGATGCCCTCATATCTTGAGAGGGCGTTAATGAGAGAGTGGACGGTCCTGCCGAACTTGAGATCGCCGCAGAGACCGATGGTGAAGCCCTGGAGCTTACCATATAGCGACCTGATGGTGAGAAGATCTGTGAGAGTCTGGGTGGGATGCTGGTGTCCGCCATCCCCTGCATTTATTACAGGAATTGTGGATCTGCTGGCAGCTACCATGGGAGCGCCCTCCTTGGGATGCCTCATGGCACAGATATCTGCAAAGCACGATATAACTCTTATGGTATCTGCAACGCTCTCGCCCTTGGCAGCCGATGAATTGCTGGCATCAGCAAAGCCCATACACTTGCCGCCGAGACGCAGCATCGCGGTCTCAAAAGAGAGCCTTGTCCTGGTGCTGGGCTCATAGAAACATGTGGCCAGAATCTTTCCATCGCATTTGTGGGAATATCCCGGCATATCCCTCTCAATTTCCCCCGCCAGGTCAAAGAGCTCCTCAAGCTCCTCAACAGAAAAATCCAAAGGGTTCATCAGGTGTCGTAACTTTTCCATTCTTTTCTCCTCATAAAATTGATCAAATTTTGTCGACGATGCCCCGAAGCAGGTCTTTTGCCCCGGACTTTATTTTTCGGAAACAATAAAAGGCGTTGCCGGCTGTGAGCCGTTGATGGGCATGTGATAGAACATGTCGTCATTGCCGTACTGCTTGAAGTAGATATATTTGGAAGTCAGATTGATGCTGTTGACTATTCCTTCGAAAAGAACTGTCTGATCGCTGCCGTCAAGTCCACATCTTACAAGGGCAGGACTCTCATTTGATCTGGCGTAGTAGATACCCAGTCTGTCCACGTTGAAGCAGTCGACCCGGTCGGATACAACCATCTGCTGCTCTCCGCTGTAGAGATTGCTCCTCCAGATACTGTAGTTGGCCTCGCCGTTGAGATAATAGATAAAGCCGTCCTGGACAACAGGGAAGAAGTAGTAGCCCTGCAGGAAGGTTGTGGTCATGTCGCCGGAGCCTGTGTACATCGTGTGGAGATCGTGGTCACTGGACACACCGGTGTAGTAGATAGTCTTGTTGTCGTAGCACACCGGAGAGATCATCTCATCGGCCACCTGCTGCTGATCCTTCTTGTTGCACTTGATCTTCTGAAGGGTGCTGCCAGAGGTTGACTGGTAGTAGACATATTCACCGCAGAGGTTCACTTCCCCGCAGAAGTCCCTGTGAAGGCAGGTCTGTGATCTGCCGCTGGCCCTGCACCTGTAGATACCGTACTGATTGGTGGCGCTGCCCAGGCCTGTTACATTTGATGATTTGTGTGTGGAATCCATGTAGAAATAAAGAAATCCCTCAGCTCCGTTGATATACTTGACGCCCATGCTGGTGATGCGCTTGGGCTTTGATTCATCTGAGTTCATGGAATAGAGACAATAGTTGTCAGAAGGGTTGGCGAAGAAGACCTTGTCGCCCATTTCGAAGAAGTATCCCTTGTTTTGAAGATTGCCGGCGGTGTTCCCATAATTGGAAGGATCCATGGGGACTCTTCTGTCGATGACATAGTAGGCACCAAAACCTGCGATGGCAAGAAAAGCTATCAGTAAAACAATAATTCCTCTTCGACTCATATTAAACTCCTCCAACCACCATTATATCTGCATCAATTATTGCTATCAAGCTCTATTTGTTCTAAACTTAAGGGAAGAAATTATTAAGAAAAAGACATTTAAATAGTCCGGATAAGGAAGCAGCAATCCGGAATCATATAAGTGGGGTAAAAATGGATCTTGGTGAACTTCGAAAGGAAATAGACAGTATAGACAGCCAGCTTGTAAAGCTCTACGAGGACAGGATGGAGGTGTCCCGCAGGATAGCTGAGTACAAGATACAGACTGGCAAAAAAGTTTTTGACAGGGAGAGGGAAAAAGAAAAGCTTGCAGCGGTGGGATCACTTACCCACTCTGATTTTAACCGGATCGGGGTGGAGGAACTTTTTTCCCAGATCATGTCAATGAGCAGGAAGCTTCAGTACCAGATGCTGACTGAAGAGGGTGCAACACTCCGGCTCCCGTTCATCAGGATCGATGAAATAGACAGGAGTGCCTGCAGGGTCTGCTATCAGGGGGCAGAGGGAGCATATTCCGAGATGGCGACAATGGAGTATTTTGGAAAAGATTCAAATGTCTTCCACGTGGACACCTTCAGGGATGCCTTCTGTGCGCTGGAGGAGGGAAGTGCCGACTACGCAGTGCTTCCCATCGAGAACTCCACTGCCGGAATAGTCAGTGAGATCTACGACCTTCTGACAGAGTATGAGAGCTACATAATTGGCGAGCAGATCATCGAAATAAAGCACTGTCTTCTGGGCGTGCCTGGGGCCAGGCTGGAGGATATAGACACAGTCTTTTCCCATCCCCAGTCCCTTATGCAGTCCTCAAGGTTCCTTGCAGAGCACGGAAATATCAGACAGATCAGCATGAAAAACAACGCCTTTGCTGCCAGGAAGGTATCAGAGGACGGCGACAGATCCCAGGCAGCAATAGCAAGCAGGAGAGCTGCAGAGGTTTATGGGCTTGAGATAATAGAAGAGGGTATCAATCAGGCGGATACCAATTCCACAAGATTTATCGTGGTCACCAACCAGAAGGTGTTCCTCAAGGGGGCGCGCAAGATAAGCATTTGTCTTGAGATTCCCCATGAGGCGGGTTCCCTTTACCACATCATGTCCCACTTCATTTATAACAACCTCAACATGACCGGGATCGAGTCAAGGCCAATTGAGGACAGGAACTGGGAGTACAGATTCTTTATAGACTTTGACGGCAACCTGGAGGACTCGGCGGTCAAGAACGCCCTGAGGGGACTTCGGGAGGAGGCCAGGATGCTGAGAGTACTGGGTAACTATTGACAGATGTTTCTTATGTTTGGCTGATGCGCATTTATCTTCCGCCTTGACGCGGAACAGTATAGATAATACTTAGGAGAGAGAAACAATATGACAGGTGAGGTTTTTGCAGCAATCGATCTGGGTTCTTATGAGATGGCGCTCAAGATCTTCGAACTCTCTGAAAGCCGGGGGGTCACCGAGATCGATCATGTCAGACACCGCATGGATCTGGGGTCAGAGACCTATGCCACCGGCAGGATATCCAACTCTCATGTGGATGAGATGATCAGGATCCTCTCGGAGTTCAGGCAGATCATGAAGGGGTACGGGGCCACCCACTACAAGGCCTACGGCACCAGTGCGGTCAGAGAGACCAGGGATTTCGCAATTCTTCAGGAGCTGGTAAGGCAGCGGACCCACATCCAGATAGATGTGCTCAGCAATTCCGAGCAGAGGTTTCTGGACTACAAATCCATCGCCCTTAAGAACGAACAGTTTCAGGAGGTCATCAAAAGACCTACTGCCATTGTTGACATAGGAGGAGGGAGCATACAGATATCCCTCTTTGAAAAGGATGCCCTTGTTGCGACCCAGAACCTCAAGACCGGAGTCCTTCGTCTCCACGCCATAATGCAGAGGGTGCAGGCCACCAGGCTCAAATATTTCGAACTTATTTCCGAGCTGGTAAATACACAGCTGGCTGTTTTTTCCAAGATGTATCTGAAGGACAGGAAGATTGAGAACCTGATCATCATAGACGACTATGTGTCTCCGGTGCTTCGAAGGATCAAGGATGACCCGGCCATGCGGGGCTTTGCCACCAGTGACGAGTACCTGTCCTTTGTGGAAAAGGCTGCAGACGTCAACGCCACTGCGGTGGCAAGGAAGTTTAATATGCCTGAGGAGAACATTCCTCTAATGTATGTGTCCAGCATTCTCATAAAATGTATCCTTGAGATCACCAAGGCCGAGAGACTGTGGGCGCCGGGTGTGACTCTCTGCGACGGCATAGCCTATGAGTACGCTGAGAAAAAGAATTTTATCAGATCACCCCACAACTTTGAGCACGATATTATTTCCTGCGCCCAGAATATTTCCAAGAGATACATGGGCAGCAAGTCAAGAAGGGAGACTCTGCAGAAGATCGCCCTTGAGATATTTGACAACACCAAGAAGCTCCACGGCCTGTCAAAGAGAGAGAGGCTTCTTTTGCAGGTGGCCACCATGCTCCATGACTGCGGCAAGTACATAAGCATGATCAACCTCGGTGACTGTTCCTACAACATCATAATGTCCACCGAGATCATTGGACTGTCCCATCTGGAGAGACTCATTGTGGCCAACGTGGTCAGATATAATCACGAGGAATTTGATTTCTATGACAGCGGCAGCACCTATCTTGAGGGACTGTCCCGGGATGATTATCTGAAGGTTGCCAAGCTCACCGCAATCCTCAGGATAGCAAACGGCCTTGACAGGACCCACAAGCAGAAGTTCAAGGACATCAAGGCATCACTCAAGGACAGGGAGCTTGTGATCACCATTGACAACAGGGCCGACATCACACTGGAGAAGGGGCTCTTTAAAAACAGGGCGGACTTCTATGAGGAGGTCTTTGGAGTGAGACCGGTTATCAGGCAAAAGAAATTGTGAAGCAAGGGAAAGGTATTACTATGGCAAAAGACAAATTGGCAGTAGATTTCGAGAATCCAAAGCTGTACATAAACAGAGAGCTCAGCTGGCTTGCCTTCAACGAGAGGGTCCTGTCTGAGGCGGAGGATAAGAGCAATCCACTGTTTGAGAGGCTCAAATTCCTGGCTATATCAGCCAGCAACCTGGACGAGTTTTTCATGGTCAGGGTCGCCTCCCTCAAGGACATGATCAACGCCGGTTACAAAAAGCCCGACATCGCCGGGATGACGGCCACGGAGCAGCTGGAGAAGGTGCTGGAGGCGGTCCACAGTTTTGTGGACAAACAGTATGACATCTACAACAGCGCGCTTGTTCCAAAGCTGCTTGAAAATGGTCTTGAGATAACCGATGGGAGCGATCTGCATGAAAAAGATTTGAAGTTCGTGGACAGGTACTTCGATGAAGTGGTATATCCCGTTCTGACTCCCATGGCGGTGGATTCCTCCAGGCCTTTTCCGCTCATCAGGAACAAGACCCTGAACATCGGCGCTCTTCTCAAAAAGAAAGAGGGCAAGGATGACGTGGATTTTGCCACGGTCCAGGTGCCGGATGTTCTTCCCAGGATCCTGGAGATTCCTGATGAGGATGAGAGCACCTGCAGGAGGATAATGCTGCTTGAGGATATCATCGGAAGGAATATGCAGAAGCTGTTCCTTAACTATGACATTCTTGCAAGCGGAGCCTACAGGGTGGGAAGAAATGCTGACCTCTCAATTGATGAGGACGAGGCCGAGGACCTTCTGAAGGAAATAGAAAAGCAGCTTAAGCGCCGTCAGTGGGGCCAGGCCATAAGGCTTGAGGTCCACACCGGCATTGATAAGAAGCTCCTGAAATTCATAGCGAGGGAGCTGGGGGTAGGCGACAACGAGATCTATGCAATTGACGGCCCCCTGGATCTTACCTTCCTTATGAAGATGTACAGGCTTGAGGGCTTTGATGATCTCAAGGAGACCAGCTATCTGCCTCCGCAGCCTGTGCCGGAATTCGACAAGGGCGAGAATATTTTTGATGTGATAGAAAAGGGAGATGTGCTCATGCATCATCCCTACCAGACCTTTGAAAATGTGGTGAAGTTTGTTGAGACGGCGGCTGTGGATCCGGACGTTCTTGCCATCAAGCAGACCCTTTACAGAGTCAGCGGCAACTCACCCATCATCGCAGCTCTGGCCAAAGCCGCAGACAATGGCAAGCAGGTCACGGTTTTAGTTGAGCTGAAGGCAAGGTTTGACGAGGAGAACAACATTGTCTGGGCAAGGATGCTTGAGAAGGCCGGATGTCACGTAATATACGGCCTTGTGGGACTTAAGACCCACTGCAAGATAACACTGGTTGTAAGACGCCAGGAGGACGGCATAAAGAGATATGTCCATCTTGGTACGGGCAATTACAACGACTCCACAGCCAAGCAGTACACCGATGTGGGCCTGTTCACCTGTGCACCATCTTTTGGTGAGGATGCCACTGCTGTGTTCAACATGCTATCGGGCTATTCGGAGCCCCTTGGCTGGAACAGGCTGTCCCTGGCACCTCTCTGGCTCAAGGATAAGATACTTGACCTCATAAGAAGAGAGGAGGACCACGCAAGGGCAGGGGAGCCTGCAAGGATCATAGCCAAGATGAACGCCATCTGTCACAAGGACGTTATAGCTGAGCTCTACAGGGCCAGCAGCCTGGGAGTAAAGATTGACCTTATAGTAAGGGGCATCTGCTGTCTGAGGGCGGGAATACCGGATGTCAGTGAGAATATAACCGTCAGGTCCATCGTGGGCAATTACCTGGAGCACAGCAGAGTGTTCTATTTTGAGAACGGCGGCAGCCCGGAGTTCTACTGCAGCAGCGCTGACTGGATGCCAAGGAACCTTGAGCGAAGGGTCGAGATTCTTTTCCCTGTTGAGGATACCAGGCTCCGTAGGAAGCTTTGGAACATCCTGGACACTGAGCTAAGGGATACCGAGAAGGCACATCTGATGGACAGGAACGGAGTATATGTGAAGGGAGCTGTGAAGGCATCTGATGATGCAGACAGGATCAACTCCCAGAGAATGTTTGGGGAAGAGGCCTTGAAGGAGGCCAGGGTAATGACCCACGCGGAGAGCAGGGTCTTTATTCCGGAAAAGAGCCCTACGGCTGATGGAGCATATCTATGAGATACATACTTGCGTCGGGGTCACCCAGGAGGAAGGAGCTCCTCTCAAAGGTGATTCCTGAGTTTGAGATCATACCGGCAATTTCCGAGGAGATGGCCACCCAGGAAGAGCCACTGGAAATTGTAAAGGAGCTTTCACATCAGAAGGCTTCCGAAATATTTTACAAAACTTTAACAGATAGCGCAGACAGAATTGTTGTAATCGGCGCAGACACCGTTGTATCATATAACCATAGAGTTTTGGGAAAGCCCGTGGACCGGCATGATGCCAGGGCTATGATAAAAGAGCTTGCGGGCAGGACTCACAGTGTCTATACCGGGGTCAGCATTTTTGCAGGCGGTGGAGGTTCTAAAGAGGAGAGCTTTACCTTCGGGGAATGTACACTGGTCAGGGTGGCTCCCATGTCAGATGAGGAGATACACGCCTACGTCGCCAGCGGTGAGAGCGATGACAAAGCCGGAGCCTATGGCATTCAGGGTGACTTTGCGAAGTTCATCGAAGGCATAGAGGGCGATTATTACAATGTGGTCGGACTTCCGATCGCCAGACTCTATAAGGAACTAAAAGGGCATAATTTATTGTGCCAGTAGGAGGTTTTTATGCACGAGTTTGATGAAGCAGTTCTGAGATGTTTTTTGGAGAACCAGGGACAGCTTTTCCCTGAGGATGTGGCAGAGAACATGGAGGAGGCTGAAGCTTTTCTCGAGGATTCCATGGCAGTAGTTGTGGATGGAGTCGAGGAAGTTGAGGAATATTTTGAGGAGTCTGGCGTTGACACCGAGGGTGGCAATGTCCTTGATGCCGATGAGGTGTTTGATATCGGAGATGGCAGATACCTCATTGTTGAGGGATAAAATGGGTAAAAAAATATTTTTCTTTGATCTAGATGGAACTCTCCTTAACAGTGAAAAGAAGATAACGCCGGGGACTATGGAGGCTCTTAAGCAGTTTACCGATGCGGGCAATTACTTCTGCATTAACACCGGCAGGGCCCTGGACAGTGCAAGGGCTGTTTATGATGGGCTGGGTCTTGACTTTAAGGGGAGTTTTTTGTGTGGGTCCAACGGCACTCAGATATACAGTGTGGATGAGGACCGATATGTATACAGGACCGGTGTGGATCTTGAACTGGTGCCAAAGATACTGGATCTGGCTGATGAGTATGATGTTCACTGTCACACCTACAATGAGGATCACATAGTATCAAGGCACAACAACGAGTGCATGGAGTATTACAGGCGGGTCATCAAGACACCGCTCATTGTTACGGATGATGTGCTTAGGTATGTGACTGATCCGCCATCCAAGCTGATAGCCATAGAGCTCCATGATCATGACAAGCAGGAGAGGTTCAGGCTGGCACTTCAGGAGATGGTGGGGGATGAGCTTACTTTGCTCTACTCCAATCCATACTATATGGAGATATTCCCCTCAGAGGCAGGAAAGGGCAGTGCTGTTGGAAGACTGGCCCAAATCCTGGGGGTTGATATTAAGGATACCTATGCGGCAGGCGACGAGCAGAACGACGTATCCATGCTGGAGGCGGCCGGGTGCGGTATCGCAATGATAAACGGCACTGACCTGCTCAAGGCCAGTGCAGATGTGGTCACAGAGTATGACAATGATCACGATGGACTCATGAAGTTCATTCTTGACGCAATGAAAGGCTGACTTTGCTATTGTAACGGAGCATACTGTTATGCAAAATAAGGAATGGCCAGATCCCGAATCCGGGAGAGTTGTTACCAGAATAGTTTATTTCCTTATCCTTGCGGTTTATCTGACCGGTATTATTCTGATCACGAGAGTTGCCAGGTCTACCCTTGTTATCATGCTCTGGGGTACAGTGATGCCCCTGAGCTCTTTTACAGGTGTGATCTCAGCTCTCAATAATATTTGCATAATCATGCTGGTTGTGTTCTTTCGGAAGACCGGTTTTATTACTGCACTTATTCTTCTGATGCTGCAGTTTCCAATGATGATCTTTCAGTTTGTCATGCAGCACAGTATCTCAAGTATTCCCGGAATTTTCAGTGATATCTTTACAATAATTGCCTGTGTCCTGATCTACAGAAGAAACCGGATGATAGACAGATATCAGGACCTGGAGGTGGAGCATCTCTGGGAGCAGCAGAGGGCCATGAGGCGCCTCTTCGAACAGACTGCGACAGCACTTGTCAATGCCATTGATGCAAAAGACGAATACTCCCACGGGCATTCCCTGAGAGTTGCAGAGTATTCGGAGAAGATTGCAAGAATGCTTGGCAAAAGCGATGACGAGTGCAGACGAATTTACTATGCAGGTCTTTTGCATGATGTAGGAAAGATAGGCATACCCATCAGTATCATCAATAAGAAGGGAAGGCTGGACGAATACGAATACGATTATATCAAGCAACATACCATCAAGGGCAATGCTATTCTTTCCAGCATAAGTGAGTATCCCTTTCTGTCTATCGGAGCCCACTATCATCACGAGAGATATGACGGAACAGGTTATCCTGACAGATTGAAGGGCGAAGATATACCTGAGATAGCAAGGATAATATCCGTGGCGGACGCCTATGACGCCATGTCCTCCAACAGAAGCTACAGGGATGCCATTCCCCAGCAGCTGGTGAGGGAGGAGATCGTAAAGGGCGCAGGCACACAGTTCGATCCCAGGATAGCAAGGATAATGCAGTATCTGATCGATGCCGATGAGACATATGATATGCGGGAAAAATCCGCGCCCAGTGAGCTGGCCGGCAGAGACGAGATGGACTATGAGGAATTCAGGAGTGAGGTCTCGGACGGCATTCAGCTGGATGACAGGATATCCAGAATACACCTGAAACAGGAGCCTCTGGAGGACAGGTCAAAGAAAGGAAGGGGATCTGCCCTTGTTATGTTTGATGCGCTGGATGGCCGGTTCCATGATGAGGAGGGCATTGCTGCTGTACTTAATTATTTCGAGTACTGCGAGATATGGCTTAGCGGCAAGGTGAACAGCGAGAATATCAGGAAGGTGGAGACAAAGACTTCACGCAGCAATGCAGAGCCCGGGAAGGAAAAGACATCAAAGGACTGCATCATCTATGACATAGAAGCAGTAAAGATAAAGGATCATGTACAGATTAAAATAGATAACGGCGTGGAAGTCACCCGGATTGTCATAGCTCTTCCCGACAGCTCAAGATTTGCGTTCATTGGTCTTACTGGTGAGAACTGTCACATAAGTGATGTGGCCATAAGCAGGGATGAGGAACCGGTTCCCGGAGATTATATCACAAGGATCGCAGAGGAGATTTCCTATGTCAAAGACTGTCCTGTGGGAGATATTCCAAATGTTCAGATCGATGGCTACAGAACGGATGCTTCACTGGGGAAGGAAATTGGAGATTCCATGAAGATAACCTTCCATGCCATGAGCCTTCCTACGGCGAGACTGGTGTGGCACTGCCCCTATGTCCACATCTACTCATCTGAGGATGGCAAGGTTGGCGGCAGGAATTACAGGGAGTATGCTCTGATCAGATTTGATGCGGAGAACTGGGATCCACATGTGATTTCGGAGAATACACTCTTTGCCGACAAGACCATGAATTTCGTGGGCTGGGATGTATGGAAGCGTGAGTTTAAAAAGGGATTGGATGTGGAGGTCAGGCTTGAAAAACGTGACAACGTCATCACCGTTACCACTGAGAACCTGGGACTTGACATCAGAAATGTGACGGTTGTGACCGACGGGACAAAGAAATTATACGCCTGCCTCACCGGAGATCAGTGTGCACTTTCCAATATAAGATTTGGCTGAAACCAGGAAACCTGGGGACGGGGTTAGCGGTTCATTTTTTGAGCCGCTAACCCCGTCCCCATAGCTTCTTTTTCCTCTACAAATACAGCTCGCTCAATTGTCGTATCATGATCCTTCGGTCAGTCATGTACTGCTTGATGAGCTTGTCACTGTAGTTCTTGAAGGCGTAGCACATCTGGGGATGGGTGAAGGTGAAGGATATATAGGGAGGAGCTGTCCTTGTTATCCTCACATGCTCATCGCTTATAATAAGCTGCATATTTGAAAAGGGAGCTTCGGGAAGGGCGATCAGCCTGTACCCCGGGTGGCTGTTCATCAGGCTTATTTCATTGTTTACATGCTTTTTGTAAGTCTCCTGGGTATAGTAGATCTCGGGGGAACCGGGAACCGCTTCCAACAGGCAGGATCCTTCTTTGACAACCTCGGGGGCGTAGAGGGTTGCGCATACAAACACCCTCCGGTTCTTCATTACCCTGGAGAGACTGTCATAGTCATTCCACTTTTTCATAAGTCCCGGACTGTCATAAGATGTGGCGACAGCTTCCGGCATGGAAAGAAGGGATAGCCCGGGCTGTATGATGCGCAGGTCCTCTGAATCAGCGAAGTCCATCAGATCTGCAGTTCCTGAGGGCATTATATCCACCAGGGGCCTGCTGTGGCCAAGCATATTGTTAAACTGGACCTGCATAAAGGAAAGATACGGCTCTTCCATGTAGTAGTAGTAGAGTCCCTCCTTTTCCGTGCCGGCAACGAGATTTGCATATATGCAGCAGTGGCCGGGATTTAGGAAAAGAGTCTGAGAGAACAGGGCACCGGTTGGCAGGGTGCAGTAGTAGGGAGTGATCATACCGGACATGTAGAGGGGGAGCCAGGCGATAATGGCGCTGTTCATCTCCTCGTAGCTGCGGTCGATGTTGTGGATTATGTTTATCCTGGTGCCATTTGCAATGCAGGCCTTCATCAGTGCCGCCCATTTGGGAAGAAAGGTGGGATCCTCTGTCATCCAGTCCATGTTCTGGTTGGAAAAAAGATACAGCTCCTCTGCACCGGTTTTTGCCGCGCTGGACAGAAATCTGATTACTGCACTGCACAGACCCTTTGGTCCCACATAAAGTTTTTTGCCCTTGTCTGTCTCTTCGTCCGGAATCAGATCAAATGGGATCTCTGCCTGGGGCTCTTCCGGAAGTGTAAAAGACTCAAAGGCGGTCAGGAGCTTTTCGGTAGAGGTCACATCCATATCATGGTGAAGCTCATCTGCATACAGCCAATTGTTAAAGAGAGACTCATTCATTGTCTCAGGTCTCTCGTTCATAAGTAGGGACAGGTCAGAGATCCTGCCGGAGGTTTCAATCTGCTTGTATATGATCGAGGACAAAAGCTCTGCCGCCTCAGGGTTATTGACCGGAGAGCGCAGGCCTGACCTGTATCTGCTTATGAGAGAGGGGTCAACATAGGCCCTGCGGCTTAGATATATGTTTGACATTCCGGCCAGTTCCATCGCATCGTTGAACCTTACGCCAAACCTCTTTCTGGAAGATCTGTTGATGCCTGCCTTGGAGGTGTCTGATGCCTGGGATCTGGAGGCTTTTGTTATGGAAGGCTGGTCCATGTAGAGCCATTTTATTATGCTGCTCTTGATACTGTCAGGTGATGATTCTTTTTCTTCTTCTACAAGAAGGCACAGTGCGTCCATCTTTCCATCAGATTCTGCGAAGCTGTAAAGTCCATCAGTTACTTTCCTGACAGTGATGGAATCTTCAGAGGGAGTGCGGCTGCCCTTGGTGAGTCTGCTCAGGGATGATGAGTCGAGATGGGAAAACTCTGACAGCTGTTTGTTATTGACATTTAAGGTCTTCATTATGGTGGATAATCTGTCCGCAAACATAATATGCCTCCGTTTATGTTTTTTTTATTTTTTTTTCACTTTATTAATATTGCCATAAATAATTGACAATGACAAATTATTTTGGCAATAATTTTCTGACAATTATTATGAGATAATTGAAATAACAAATTTTTTGTAACTATTGCCTGCATTTTAAGTACAGGCTATTTGTAGTTACATTTTTGATTGGAGATGACTGATTATGATATGTGGTAATTGTGGAGCACAAGTAAGAGAAGGATCAAAATACTGCACCCAGTGCGGGTCACCTGTGGCGATAAATCCGCTGCCCTATGTGCAGCAGCCTCAGGCAGTTGTTCAGCAGCCCCAGGGTAGTAGTGGGGAGCCTGCGCAGGGCGGTCCCCAGTCGGGAGATTATGTTCAGCAGCCTTATATGCAGCAGGGACCAACCTATGCCGGCAATCAGAACGGACCCGCATCCGATATGCAGTCGGGACCTCAGCAGGGGCCGGTGCCAGGCGGGCAGCAGGGATACCAGGCAGGACAGATTCCACCTTCCCAGCCCTATGTAGAGCAGAAGCAGACCTTTGTGGTAAGGAGAATGCCGATAATTGTCATAATTGTGCTTACCCTGGGATTTTTTATCAGTGGGATGTTTATGGAGGATGGGAGCATGAATGTGGCAGCAGCCGTATCCTGCATCCCGGGCATTGTCCTTATGTTCCTTATCTACAAGCTGGACAACATTGAGCCGGAGCCGGTGGGCCTTCTGGTGAAGCTCTTTCTTGCAGGAGGCTTTGTGGCTACCATTGCAGCCATGCTTATTGAGATGGTGCTGGACGGATTTATCAACATATTCTTTTCAGGCAGTGTGCTCCTCTATTGTTTTGCTGAGGCCTTCATTCTGGCTGCAGCAACAGAGGAACTGTGCAAATACGCCTGCCTCAAGTTCCTTACCTGGAAGCATCCGGCCTTTAATTACAGATTTGACGGCGTTGTCTACAGCACAGCTGTTGCCATAGGTTTTGATGTGATTGAAAATCTTTTGTACCTGGTCGACTCCACAGCGGACACTGCTTTTATAAGGGCGGCTTTCCCAGGGCACTGCGTATTTGGAATATACATGGGATATTACTACGGTCAGGCCAAGACCCTGGAACTAAACGGGGACATTAAGGGTGCCAAGGCCATGAGAAAGAAGGGCGTCCTCACAGCCATCCTTATCCATGGATTCTATGACTTTATCTGCTTCATTGGAGGATATCCTGAATCAGAACTTATCCAGTTATTGATAAGCATTGGGCTTGTACTTCTCATGGTTGTGCTCAATGTCACGGCATACAAGAATATCAAGAAGTTTGCATATAACGACACACCGGTCTGAATGAATGTATAACACACGACAAATAACCTGGCGCAGATGCCAGAGCATAAAAATAAAAATTGGAGGAAAACCATATGGCAAATAACGACAGAGTTTCAAAAGCTTTAGAAAATGTTATCGCAGCACTTCAGGAACTTAAGGAGGCCTGGGATGAGCAGCAGGCAGCCTTTGTTCCTCAGGTGATCATTTCGGATGAACCGCCGAAAGAAGTGGAAGCTGCTATGGAAGAATCAGCACAGGACGAGGCAGCTGCTGACGCATCGGAGCCAGTTTCTGCGGCACCTGAGCCTGCACCTTCAGCATCGCCGGTCGGTGCAGTTGTGGCAGCACCTCCGGGAGCTCCCGGGGTGTCACTATTCGAGTCAGCGCCCGCAGCGCCGCTTCCTCCCCAGCCTTCACCTGATGCCGGAAGAAAGTGTCCGCTCTGCGGTGCAGTTGCAGCTCCCACCAGCAAGTTCTGCCTGATGTGCGGCGCATCCCTTGGGGATCAGCCCGCCAAAATGCAGGCACCTGCCGGAGCTTCCTACTGCAAGAAGTGTGGATCTGAGCTGCTTCCCGGCGATAGATTCTGCATAAACTGCGGGACACCGGTGTAAGGGGAGCAATGTTGGAGAATATACTGAAATGACATCAGAATATGAGAAAAAGCCAAAGCTCGATGTTGTAAGTGACAATTCAAGAAAAATGGAGGTTCAATATGTTTTGTCCTAATTGTGGAACACAGTTGCCGGAGGGCAGCAGGTTTTGTAATAACTGCGGAACCGCGATAGACGCAGCTCCGGGGCAGGCACAGGGTTATCAACAACCTCAGGGGTATCAGCAGCCACAGGGGTATCAGCCTTTAAATCCCCAGGGTAGGTATGATAACAGCAGCACGTACAGAACTGATGCCGGTTACGGAGCAAACAGCTATGCCGGCGCCTTTGAAGAACAGGGGACAGGTGAGATACCCGCCACCAAATATGCGTGGGTACTGGCGTCAATAGTACTGATCGAGCTGGTTATATCAATACCTCTTTTTATCATTTCCGAGGGAGATGATTCGGTGTCAAACATACTTGGGACCATAATAATGGTGATCAAGGTGGCAATGCTTGTCATGGACTCAAAGGAGATAAAGAGATGCGGCTACAGGCTTTCGAAGGTGTGGTATATCCTGGGATTTTTCATGAGTGGTCCTTATCTCTATCAGAGAGCCAAACACATTGACCGTAATTTCAAGCCTTTTTACCTTTGGATGCTTTTACTGATTGGACTGATATTACTGACAGTTGCGTGTGTGATGTTACTTGGACTGTAGGGAAAGGAGATAAGATATGTTTTGTATTAATTGCGGAGCACAGCTTCCTGATGGGAGCAGATTTTGTAATATGTGTGGCACACAGCTGCCTGAGAGGACAGGAGGAGGACAGCCTGTACGCCAGATGACACCTCCGGTGTACAACCAGCCGGTGCAGGCCCAGCAGATTCCCCTGCAGCAGATGCCCCAGCAGATGTACCAGCCAAGGCAGGAGCCTGTAGGCTTTACTGCGCCGGTTATGAATCAGCAGAATGTCAGCGGGTTTGCGCCCACAGTACAGGGCAATCTCATTCTTGAGGCAGGACAGTTTACAAGATATATGGGCGACAAGGCGATTGGCGTTGTCACCGGCCAGGGCTTTGTGGATGTCTATGATGACAGGATCGAATTCAGAAAGACCTCCGGAGAACAGTGGGGATATGCAGCAAATCCTATTGTGGGTGTGCTGGTGGCCAAACACGATAAGAAAAAGCACCCCATGGACACCTATTACTTCAGGGATCTCAAGTCCATCAAAGCCGGTAAGTACAGCGGAATGATACCGACCTTCATTCTGGAGTTCAAAAGCGGTAAACCCATCTCATTTGCCAAGACGGCCAAGTCCAGGACCCCTGCAGAGGTTATTGAAATAGTTAAGAGGTATGTTTACTGAGCTGCTCACGTAGCCGCATCTATGATTTAATCTGAGAAGGAGACAATTCTATTATGATAATTTCAGAGAAAGCAAATAAAAAGCTTATAAAGGGAATTCTTGCGGGGGCCATGGCAGCTATGCTGGCGGTATCGGCATTGCCCATTACAGCGGCTGCTCAGGTGCAGGAGAGACCTCCGGAGATACCCGAGAGCGAGCTCATCAAACAGCCGGAAATACCTGCCTCCTGGCAGGGAGACGGAGCTCAGAAGCCCCAGGGATCAGATTTTACATGGGTCTATGATGTGACCAATATTTTTGATGTTCCGGCAGGTGCTACAGTACTTGATAAGAAGGAACAGGTCAAAGGTCCCTGGAAGGTATTCATGGTTGGAGAGCCATCGGAGTACTTCTGTTTCTACAATACCTGCAATATCAACATAAATGATGGAGTAGGTGACAATGTATATCTGGTGGCGGACTGGTACAGGCAGACCCTGGTAAACAGACAGACTAATGAGGCTACAATTCTTGACAGCTCAGGGCTTCAGAGCGAAGTCTACGACGGCACCATGACTGCAGGCGCTATATTTGCAGAGGACCTGGACAACAACGACGCAGACAGGTTCATGTTCGCCAGCGGTGACACCATCAGGGATTTCCTAATCGTGAACATGTATCAGATAGGTGACAGACAGTATGGCCTTGGAATATTCTCTGCAGACAATGCCAAGTCACTGGGCAATGTTTATATGACAAGACAGGTTGCAACTTCTGTTGGTACTACAACTGCAACTACTACAGAAACCACTACAGAACCCACTACGACGACTGCTACTACGGGCAGTACTGATCAGGGCACGGAAAACAAGGCAATCAGCATATCCTTCAGGGATCTGTCCTGGTTTGCGGGATACTGGACCTATGAGGATTCCTCAAGTATTGACAGCATGTACATCGAGCCGGTAAACGATCATCAGGCTTATGTGGTTATAGCTGATGATGTTGTGGGTACCCGTCTTGGAGTGTTGTGCGATGTGGCATGCGACAAAGAGAGGTCAACTGCAACACTGTTCTATCCCGACGGAACAGTATTTGACGTGGTGAATGGAACCATCATCAATGGAGTCGATGCCGTCAGGATAGATGGCTACAACGGAATCATGTTCAGGTCAGACAAGTCTGCCCGGGCACAGGAGTACTGGAATCACATAAGCGATATGTTTAAGGGAGCCAATGAGTGGTATGAGTAACCGACATTTCTTTTCCATAAGAAATAAAAAGAGTGTGGCATTGGTACTTGCCGGTATTGTAGGGCTATCCCTTTGTGCCTGTGGTCTTGAGGATTTAGATCTTGGCAAAAAAGAGGATAATACAGAAGAAGCCAGCAGCAAGTATGAACCCATACCGGATGAGGCATATGAATTTTGGGCTGACGAACAGAGCGTCAGCCCTTCCTACTATGAAGGAAAATACTGCGCCCTGTCAAAGGGAGCACCGGCAGGGCACTGGGAGAATACAGACCGGCATCTCATATTGTCCGGGGAAACTACAGTGACGGACGGCGATGTTACAGTAACCGCAGAGCTCTCTGATGACCCCACCGACTTTAACGATGGATGGTTTGTTTACAGCGGGGATAAAGGAGAAAACAGGATCAGGTTCAGTACTGCATTTGTCAGTGAAAGCTATGAGGCCGGCAAGGCCTGTGACCCCTCAATAACACTTAAATATGACGAACATAAAAAAAATGCCCCGGGAAAGATCTACGGTGCTGCATATTTTGCTGACGTAAGTACCGGGGATGATATCTTCGGACAGAGTATAAATGTCAGGGAGTATCTTGTTAAAAAGAGATATTACGGCTCAGGCTATCAGAGCATGCGCGGCTTTGGGAAAAAGACGGAAAACCGAAGCGGCGGGCATGAGGAAAAGGATGGCTCCGGTGAGACATTTATCGATCCTTCCGGTTATATGCCTGTGATGGTGGCCGATGGTGACAGGATATGGCTTGTTGTTGATATGATCGATGGCGAGACCTGGCAGGTTGGAATACGGAGTCTCTTTGAGTTCACCTGGGTGCCCGATCCTGATGGATCTACAGGTGCAGCGGCTGCTGAGGAAGAGGAGGAGCACGATGAGAACTCTCCCGAGTGGATCAGAAGGGACTACCCCGGAAGGTGGGACCTCACAGATGTGATCTACACCGGATCCGATGAGTCTGAAACTCATAAGACAGGATTAACTGCCACCGCGGAGCGCTTTGGAGCGGATGGGCAGAATATGTGCTTTACCTTTAACGACAGGGAAAAGTACTATATGCCAACCACTGTATTTGACAGATCTTATTTTGCAGACGGTTATTTTTCTGAGACTGTATCGATATACCCGGATCCGGTAAGTGAGAATCCGGCCGGGGAGCCAAGATGTGTTTTCTTTCTGGCGGACGTGGAGACAGATCAGGACGGCAGCATAACTACTTTTAAACCAAGACACTATTTCACCCAGTTTTTATCAGACGGTCCGGTAAAGGCCTTCAGCCCCGGTCCAAAGGGCAAAGAGATGAAGTGGCGTGACAGCGAGAAAAGGTCAACCCTCAATTTCGAAGGAAGCTTTCCTGAGGGTAAGGCTGACGGAGACAGGATTTATCTTGTGTACGGTGCCAGGGATTCCATTACAGGAGCCTGCTCGCTATACAATGTATATGAGTACACCTACACCATGGGGCCGATAATATATTGGCAATACAACCCACCGGGATACTGATAAATGGACAAGGATATGGATATTTTATTCCCATTATTAAATATATCCCGTCACAGGATGGGGATTGACGGACGGGGAGTGACGACACTTGTATGCGGGGCCGGGTGTCCCCTTAGCTGCAGATGGTGTATCAACAAGCGCCTTTTGGCAGAGGGCAGCCCACAGATGGTAAATGCAGATGAGCTCTATGAAATGGTCCGGGGAGATGATCTTTACTATCGGGCAACAGGCGGCGGAATAACCTTTGGGGGCGGAGAAGCTCTTTTGCAGGCAGACTTTTTTGCGGCATTCAGGAGAAAATGCAAAGACGGGTGGAGGCTCTGCGCCGAGACATCTCTTGCAGTGGAAAGGGACAGAGTTGATCTGGCATCCGAATCAATTGATGAATTTATTGTGGACTGCAAGGATATGGACCCGGGAATCTACCATTCGTATACCGGAGGCAATCATCAGCTTATGGAGTCTAATCTGGTTTTCCTCCTGCAGAAGATCGGTCCCGAGAGGGTAGTGGTCCGCGTCCCGCTGATACCTGATTATAATACTCTTAAGGACCGGGAGAGTAGCATCTCAAGGCTTAAGGAGCTTGGGGTTACAAGACTGGATGTCTTTGACTATGTTCGAAAGGAGTAAATTGTGGAAGAGCTCATTCAAAATCCTATTTTGTTACTGGTTATCATTGCAGTTGCATTTGCTATCAGCAGTGCTCTTAAGCTTGCAAAGAAAGTCATCGGTATCATCATTTGCCTGGTGATCGCCTGCTGGTTAGTACTATATCTTTTGTAGCATTTTCCGGTTTGTTCAGCCATTAAGCATGGCTTCAAATTCCTCAATGGGAACAGGTTTTGAAAAATAGTAGCCCTGGAACAAATTACAGCCAAGGGAACTTAATCTTTCAAAATGTTCTACAGTTTCAACTCCTTCTGCAAGTGATGTGATGCAAAGATCCTTTGAAAGTGACAGGACATTCTTGACTATTATGTTTGCCTTGGCTTCATCTTTGGACTTGCCAAGGAAATTCATGTCAATCTTTAATACATCAACAGGCATATCCTTTAACATGTTGAGAGAGGAGTAGCCACTTCCAAAGTCATCCATCTCCACAATAAAGCCCTGTTTGCGAAATTCTTCCAGTATTTTCATTTTGTCGTCGGTGTCCCTGATAATACTGCTCTCAGTTACTTCGATACGGAGATTGTGAGGGTCTATATCATATTCCATAATATAACTTACTATTTCCGCCAGGACATCTGTCATGTAAAAATCTTTTGGCGAAACATTGACAGAAATAAAAAGATCCGGATATTTCTTTTCCCAGTCTACCAGCATTTTGCATGCAGAGCGCCAGATATGCTTATCCAGTTCTGTGATCATCCCATTCTCTTCAAAGAGAGGTATAAAATCCGCGGGGGGCATAAAACCATGGACCGGATGGATCCATCTGGCAAGAGCCTCTGCGCCTACAATCTTACCGTTACTGTCTGCTATTGGCTGCAGGTATGGTATTATCTGATTCTGCTCTATGGCAATATCAAGCTGGGACGATAGCTCCTGATTCCAGAGCATCCTGTCACGGATGTTTTTATCAAAGAATGCGACATGCCGTCTATAATCATTTCTTATTGAATCTAATGCAATGAGTGCTCTGTCGAAAAGAACAGAGACATCCTGATCGTCTTCTTCGATCTCACAGAAACCAACATGTACCACCAGATGCTGTTCGATATCTCCTACAGCAACTGTAAAATGAGACAGATCATTCTCAACCAAGCCCTGCATGAACATTGTCTTGGGAAGACATGAACCGAAAGTGTCACCGGCAATACGTCCATAGATACAGCTTTCGTCTGAGTATCTTCTCATCCAGTCTGCAACCTGCTTTAGTGCTATATCACCGAAGTCACGCCCAAACACATCATTAAACATCTTCATGTCACAAATGTGAATTGTAGCAACATAGTAATCTTTCAGAGCATGTATTTTCAGCTGGTCGGATATCTTTTTGAAGGTGTATTCCTTGTTGTAAACTCCTGTCAATGCATCGTGATTGGCGGTATACATTTCCATCTCAATGCGATGTTTTTCTTCAGTAATATCCCTTATTCTGACATAGGAACCCAGCTTCTTTCCGTTGCTATCCTTGAAGGAACCGTGGGAAACAAGGTAATAGCATTCATGTCCGGGAGACCCTTTTGCAATTTCGGATTCGCTTCCTTCGGGAAATGCCTTTACATCTCCAAAAAGAGTAATAAGAGCATTTGAAATTGCTTCCGGCTCATCTTTTGTAATACCGGAAAGGATTTTTGCCGGCTCGTTTGCCCAGATGCTTCTACCTTCAGGACCATACAAAATAACAGCTTCCCTGGTATCAGAGACAATGGATGCCAGCATACTGTCCAGAAGTCGCAATGGTCTGTAGTGTATTGAGAAGTAATAGATCAGCAGACCAAATACTGCGAAGCCTATCATGGATCTGTCAATGGGAGTTTGCGAGAAAATATAGAATGTCTGCCATAGTGTGCTGATTATCATGCTCATAAGAATGACAATATAGCGTTCCTTATATAGCCTTGGTACCTGGATGCTTCTTGCAATAAAGACAAGCATTACCATGGCCATGACTCCATAGCAGATGATCCTGTGAAAAGTCTGACCTGAAAGAGGGTTCATGATGTAATATGGCTTTCCATATACTTCAATTTCCTGAAGGGAAAAAGCATGTCCGAAAGGTATGTTGAGCAGCAGCTGTATTGCATCGATGGCCAGAAGAAGATCGATCACTGCCGGGATGCTTATGTGTTTTTCTGTATTTTCATCTTTTCCCCGACAATACTCGTTAGTAAACCTTGTCAGAGTATACATGATAAGGTCCATGCCTATGTAATAGATATAGCAGCCTGTGTAAGCAGGGATTCTGGTCCTTGAACCAATAATTATCGCATTTCCGAGAAGTGGGGGTACCAGCGCAAGGCAGAAAAGACATACAGAATTGCCTATGGTTTTTCCAGAGCGATAAGATGCAAGAGCGCAGAAAATCAGGGTGACAATCAGTAAGGCAAATATGATGATAAAAGCCAGTCTAATCATGCTGCTTAACCTCAATTTCAACAGAAAGTCACAATATTTAATATTATTCTACACTATATTTTGAATTAGTGTTTCAAAATGAAACATGTTTATATTTTTTTATTAATCATTTTCTAATTTATTTATGTTGCCATAAAAAAATGGCAATGACAAATCGTCTTTGGCAACTATTTTCTGACAATTATTATGAGATAATTAAAATAACAGATTATTGATGTGAGGAGGCAGATCATGCTTGGAAGAGCCAAATGTAAGATCCTAAAAGAAATCCGACAGACAATTGCAGACGAGAATGACATTCCCTATGTTACAAGGGAGTGTACCTATCAGGGAGACTGTTCCGGCACCTGCCCCAAGTGTGAGAGTGAGCTAAGGTATCTTGAGCAGGAACTTGAAAAGAGACAGCACCTTGGCAAGAGAGTTGCAGTGACAGCACTGTGCTCCGGAATGGTTATAGGTACGGCGGCCTGCGGAGGCCCCGGTGTATTTACCCAGGAGCTTGGCGGGGCACCCATGGAATGGGATCCCGGCAGAGATGAAGGACATATTGTACAACCGGAGGAACAGCTGGCCGGTGCTGCTGAGGAGTGGCCGGAAGATGTTGAGGAGGAAAATGAAAGTGATAGCACAAAGACTCCCGGGGATGCCTTTGATGGACTGAAGTCCTTCGCCTCCACCTTCAACACAAGTGCTGTATACAACGGGGCAGAGGCCTGTCCACTGTACACTGCAGAGGACGACGTTGTCCTGAAGGCAGTAACAACATATCACTGGAACGGTGGAAGCGGCGCAGCTCCCGGCTCCATAAGAATATATGATATGACAGACGAAGAGAGCGTACTAATAGGAACCTGGGATGCCACCTCAAGGAGCGGATCGGGTGCTGACAATGTATTATGGGATGTATTTCCCAATATCCAGCTTGAGAAAGGACACAAGTACCACATTAAGGACTCCGATCCTGAGACCTGGAGCACCAACGACCAGGCCAGCAATATGGGCTTTGTTGAGCTCTATACAGACGAGGGGGCTGTGGTAACTGGCGGCGGATTTAAGTTTATCCTTAAAGCATGGACTAAACTGATAGGTGGATAAAACTAGAATGGCAGTAATATGAGGAGGAACTGATATGGTTAACGGAATTATGAAAAAGTGTCTTGTGGCAATGACTCTTTCTGCAGTTGTTGCCGGATCAGTTTCCGGCTGTGGAAGTATCCAGCCGAAGAGCATTGCCGGTTCAGATGTCCTTGGCGAGGTCAGGGCCCGCCCCGTGAATACAAAAGCTGCAACAGCCATGGATAAGAATACCCAGGACAGTATTGCGGCCTCGATGTCAACTACGGAGACTGCCAAAGCGCTGGACTTTGACTGGTTCATAGATAAGGTCTATAACATCAGCGGCGGAGACTATGAAAATGTTGTGGATGCCACATATTCTGACCGCATAGGGGGCGATGAACCATACCTTTTAAATGGCGGCTGGAAGTGCTACATGTGCAGTACTGATGAGGCAGAGATAGGATCATATGAGAGGTACCTCAACGCCGTAATAGATACCGACGGAAAAGACTTTAAGATAACCCTGAACTGGTGGATCTTAAGAGAAGCATCCCTTCCAAACGGAGAGGAATTTGAAAAAGGCTCTGATACCGGAACAGGAAAGTGGGACGCAGAAAAGGGCACGGTCCATACAGTGGCAACTATCGGAAATATTGATTTTACAGACTTTTACATTTCCAAGAACCGGGACGAGGAGTTTGCCATGGGGACTGTAACCTGGAGCTCGGGAGAAGTAGACTATATCGGCCTGATGAGAATGACTCCCCAGAAAGAGGCGCATATAGATGAAGCAATGATGAAGGCTGATCTGAGGGCCGACAATGTGGAGCTGATAATTGAGAGGGCCAAGAAGAAGACCGGTGCGCCGATTGCTGATGTGGAGTGGGATGATGACCACACCATTACAATCCATCTGTATGAAGAAGTTTCTGACGGAGCTGAGGGTTCACACACTGCCACCATGGACTGGTACACCATTGACGTGGACACCATGAAGGGCGAGGACTTCTTCGGAAATCCCGTGGACCTGAGTAAGTAACTGATAACGGAGATGTTTATGCCATAGTTGAGACAAGATTTGTGTGTGTTTAATGAAAAGGAGGGTTTGTTATGGTTAAAAGACTTAGAAGATCCATCTCTATTGCACTGGCTGTTATGCTGATGCTTGCTGCAGTCTGTATTTCGCTTCCCATAAAATCCTATGCGGCCTATTCCATAAATAATTACCTGGCCAAATGGGAAGGTGAGTATACAGGCAGTGACGGCGGCACCAATGTTATGAGACATTTCATCCTGATACTTAATGATTATTCTGCAAACTCCGACGGAACCTATGAAGTCAAAGGAACTCTTTCTTTTTCTGCCTCCCATGACTCGGCGCAGGCCGCAATATCCTCGGAAAAGGGCTCCTATTACATCAAGGGTACTGCCAATCCTTCCACCGGTGAAATCAAGTCGATGAGTGGATATGATTGGATAGATTATCCGGGCAGTTTCAGCTTTATCACCTTCAATGGATCATTCAAGAACGCCAACAGGATTGAGGGAAAAACCGACAATGACATCTTCTACTGCGACAAGATTTCATCAATCTCTTCCTCAACATCAGTCTTAATGACACTCAAGGGAATGACGACCACAACTGATCTGTTAAAGGCAACAGCTACATTCAAGAAGGGCTCAACAAATATCTGTACAATAGTTGCTTGCGACCCTTCATCCTGGGGTGGAGAACAGTACGGAAATGCTGATCTTGTACAGGGCAGCAAGGTAATCAGGACCAGTAAGACAGGTGCTTTTGTAGATGTGGTTCCGGGACAGGAGATGTCCGCAGGCACCGCTGTCAAGGTGGTATTCAAGGATGCCTCAGGCAACACCAAAAAGACCGTTACCACCAAGCTCAATATCACAAACCCGACGACGACATTGAAAGCACCTGCCAAAACAGCCATCACCGACTGCGTTGTAACCTATGGCAAAAAGTCAACATTTAGAGTTTACTGGAAAAAGAAAAACTGCGACGGCTATCAGGTACAGATCGCAACCAGCAAGAAATTCACAAAGAAGTCAATAAAGGGCACTTCATCTGTTACCGGTCAGAACAACAATTATGTAAGAATAGACAAAGTACCTAATAACAAGATCATATACTTCCGTGTTCGCTGCTTCAACACAAGTGGAGGCAAGTATAAGTACAGCAGCTGGAGTGCAGTCAAGGGTGCAGCTTCTCATTAACGTTGTTAATAGTTTATATTCAGGATACCAGGAGGTAGAAATATGAGACTGCTTAAAAAGACTATTGCACTTGTTCTTATTGCATTTTTAGGATTGGCTCCAATTGCCGGAGCAGCTTATGCAACGCCTCTTACTGTATATGCAGCTTCACCATCTCTGTCAGCAAAATCCCTGACAGTTAATGTGGGACAGACCAAGACGCTTAAGCTAAAAAATGGAAGTGCTTATAGATGGGGGCAGACATCAAATATCGTTAGTCTGGCCAAAAATGGAAGCAACATCAACTCCATTACCGTGACGGGGCTCAAAAAAGGCTCCTGCCAGGTTGCCTGCCAGATAACCAATGGGAAGGTTTTTTACTGTAAGGTGACTGTAAAAGCAGCATCATCAGGGTCATCCGGCTCCTCTTCCGGAAGCTCAGGCAGCAGTGCCGATAAGAAGATATACAACAAGATCATTGCCATGAAGAAAAAGTACCCCGAGGGCAGCAGATATGATGAGAGGAACACCTACAAAGGCTATTCAGCCTGCCAGGCCTTTGCATATCTCATGAGTGACACGGCGTTTGGAACAGATAAGCCTTACTACAGGCATTACGATTTTGGAGCGCTACGGACCGGAGATATCATCTATCAGGTTCCCGGATCCAAGCTCAGCGACGGCTCGTACACAACGACAACACATGCGTTGGTAGTCCTTAAAGTCGACTACAGCAAGGATGAGTTGGTTCTTTGCGAAGGCAACTACATGGGCAAGGCACACTGGGGCAGCAAATTCAGTATCTCTGAGTTTGCTCTTGGAGCAGGGGCTTCAGTAACCTCCAGATACAGTTACAATGCCAGCCATTCCGTTAAGGCAACAAAGCCTTCGGGCAAAATGACCGTTAAATACAGCTACAGCAACGGTGTCGGTCGTTTTACTGCCAAGAAGCTGTCCAAGAACTGTTCCGGTTATCAGTACCTGATTTCTGATGATAAAGGTTTTCCGTATAACCGCACCCAGACCTTCTATACCAGAGACAACTATATGCAGTTTCATGGGACCGAAAGTATATGGGCTTCAAATGCTCAGAACCATGTTGCGTACCTGAAGGTAAGGGCTGTAAACACCAAGGGAGGCTATGTAAGCTACGGCAAGTGGTCCTCAGTAAGAACCATCAGATAGGACTGATACAAAGTAGCATTTAACCAATAGGGGGATATTTAGATGTTTTGTCCAAATTGCGGAAGTGAGATCAGAGATGGGGCGCAATTTTGCGGGTCCTGTGGAGCTCATGTTGAAAACGGAGGGGATGTAGCCGGAGCCGTTGTCGATTCAATATTATATGCTGCAAAGTCAAAGTATACAGGGGATATGGATGTGACTTCGGAGGACCCCGATTACTATGACGACCCTTCAATCCCCAAGGGCATGATGAGGAACAGGGAAAAAGATATCCACTGGAATTACAGTCTTGATCTGGCCAAAGATCCCTTTATTCTCACTACTGCCTGCAGAATCTTTTTGTCATCCTGCTTTGTGTTTGGCCTCATCATAGCCTGGGCGTTTGGCTCCTCCATGGGAGAACCGGGAGAGGCTATAGGTGTCTTTTTCCTGATCTTCCTGGGATTTGGAGGCGGGCTGTCCCTGATTGCAGTCGCAATATACTATCTGACGCTTAAAATTGGAGGGTCAATGTATACTGTGGATCATCTGATGACCCCCACTCAGATCGAGTATACTCTGCTTGGAAGTGAGTCGGATTATGACAGGCAGAAGAGGGCTAATCTGTTATTGTCCTTTGTGAGTTTCTTTTCCAATGGACTGAGTTCTGCCAGTGTAGGTCTTGATACTAACTACCATATCGTATCAGAGTACAAAGATGTCAGGAAAATCATAGCTGATAAGAATAAAGGGGTTATCAGACTTAAACACAGGATAATAAAGAACCGGATCTATACGCAGCCACAGCAGTATGAATTCGTTCTAAACTATCTGACCAGTCACTGCCAGAATGCCAAGGTGGTCACATTATGATTTTGGCAGAGATGATATTTGGGGTATGGAGATTTGGCAGGTAACGATTGTTACCTGTGCTTGTAAAGGAGGAAAGATGTATGTCAAGAAGGCAATCAAAGAAAAAACCTAACAATGTACTTACCCTTATAGTGGGTGTGCTCATGCTTGGATTTGCAGTCCTGACGGCTGTCGGGGCTGTGAACTCCACCTATGAAAAAGCTGTCGTTGAGGAAGTAACACGAACCTATGACAAGAAGAGATCCGGCAGTAAGCGGAAATACTATGCGGACGTCGAAGTGAGTTTTGACTACAATGGAGAAAAAGCCACCGCATCTACTACGGTGAGCAAAGGATCACAGAGTGACCTTCCGGGCGTGGGTGATACCATTGATGTGCAGATCACAAAGGACGGCAGGGTAATTGCATCCAGTCCCGTCAAAAATGTTCTGATGTCTGTTGTGGGAGTCCTGGTTGGAGCACTTCTGATCTGGTACAGTGTTTCCAGCATGATTGAGGCCAAAAAGAAAAAAGAGGAGAGTTCATTTTCTCAGGATGGTGTATAATAGGAAAGATTTATCAGAGCCCGGTTCTGTTAAAGAATTGGGCTCAAAAAATGTACGCAGTACGGCGGCAACTATTCCCTGGCCTCCAGGGGAGTGGCTCTGTCTACGCTTCTTTCAGTAGTAACTATACCGCTGGTGAGTCTTTTGCTGTCAGTTTTTGGCTTGTAAAATAACGAAAAATCATGGTAGATGCAATGAACCCCTTGAAAGAAGCGGAATATGATGTAAAATAATATATAATAATGACAATAACTATATGATATTTCGAGAGGAGATTGAAAAAATGCCGCGTCCGAAAAAAGAAGCAACAACATCAAAAAAGGCAACAAAGCTTGCTGAAGCTGCCAAAACTCTTGGAGCAAAGAAAGAGGAAGAGGTAAAGAAGGCTGTAGTGAAAAAGGTTGCCGAGAAAGCAGTGAAGAATACACTGGAGAAGAAGGCCAAGACAGCTGAAAAGGTAGTCAAGGTCGCTGTAGCTAAAAAGGCTGTGGACACAGTTAAAAAGGCTGCAACCAGGAAGACAGCAAAGGCTGCTGAGACAAAGGCTGAGCCCAAGGCTGCTGAAAAGAAGGCTGCAAAGCCCGCCGCAGAAAAGAAGACTGCAGCAGCTAAAAGGACTAAGAAGGCTGAGATCGCTACAAGCATTATCCTTCAGTATGCAGACATAAATGTCTCTTACGATTCACTCCTTCAGAATGCCAGGGACAAGTTCAAGGCAGATGGCGGCAATGCAGATAAGATCAAGAGCGTTGATCTCTATGTAAAGCCGGAAGAGAAGAAGGTGTATTTTGTAATTGATGGTGTTGAGGGCGATTTTGACCTTTAATATCTGATTTAGCTGGCGGTCGTTGCATTTTGCGAGGCAGCTTTTATAGGAATGAGAATATCTTCGGGGACAAAGAGCCTTCCGAAGCCTGTGGCAAGGTCGATCTTTGGCTTGTTTTTGCCGTGGAAGTCTGAGCCTCCGCTGATGAGAAGGTCGTACTTTTTGGCCAGCTCCTTTATCTGCCGCTCATCCCTTGCCTCGTAGGTGGAGTAGATGGCTTCTATTCCCACAAGGCCTGCTTCCCTGAGGCGCTTTACCAGAGCCTCGAGCCTGGCGTCACTGAGGTGGCACAGGATTGGATGTGCGAAGATTGGAACTCCGCCGTTATTAAGAATAATAGAAATTGCGTCCTCCGGGAGGATCTTTTCCCTTGGGACATAGTAGGGGCAGTGGTCGCCGATATATCTGTCGAAGACCTCTGCCCTTGAATTTACATAGCCCCTGTCCACCATGAATTTGGCGTAGTGGGCCCTTGTGATGACGGCCTTTGGAAAAGAGCTGACAAGCTCCTCGTAGGTGATTGGAATCCCTGCCTCTTCGCGAAGTTTTCTGCACATCTCAATATTTCTGTTTGTTCTCGAATCAACAAATCCCTGGAGCCTTTCTGTGAAAGCAGAGTCGTGATGGTCGATATAAAGTCCCACTATGTGCAGGTCTTTTCCCTCATTGACTGTTGAGAATTCAATGCCGGGAATGACCTCCATGTCAGGATACATTTCTTTTGAATAGGAGAGTGCCTCGTCCAGCCCATCCACTGTGTCGTGGTCAGTGAGGGCAATGGCGGCCAGGTCCTTTTTGTGGGCGTAGTCCATGAGCTCTTTTACGCTTAAGGTTCCGTCCGAACAGTTTGAGTGGGTGTGCAGATCTATTGCGCGCATAATATGATCCTTTCTAAAAAACAAGAGGCGTTTCCTTCATTCCATTTCCGGAACAGAGGAAACGCCCCTTTCTATAATGACCTGTGATCACAGGAGTTTGTATATAATAACATGTCCAACGATAGGAACTTTAATTGACTTGGTGATCTTTACAGTAATCTTGCTTCCTACTGTCACATCCGGGTCAAGAACCGAGCAGAAGTTGAGCTTTTTGCCGGCTTTCAGGTTAAATCCATATCCCAGCGATTTGAGAGAGGAAATCTTGGTTACGACAATTTCGGCGGTCTTGCCCGATACATTCCTCTTGGCGTCCAGGTCCGCCTCAAGATCCTCGGCGCTGGTGTAGTCAACGGCTCCCTTTTGGACAGCTCCCTTGATATTAACATTAAAGGTGAATGTCTTACTTATGGTTTTCAGTTTGGCAAGGGTTATAGACGCCTTTACCTTTACTTTTACTTTCTGATCGCCCTTCACCTTTTTGTTTGACAGGGCTTTTACAGTGATGGTTCCGTCGGACTTCGTTGTTATCTTGATATTCTTGCTGGAAGCCGTGACTGTAAATTTGACTTTGGCATTTTCCTTCAGGTTCTTTATTACAATCTGTTTGATGGAGCCGGGCGCCAGAGTGATGGATTTCTTGGATAAGCTGAAGTTCGATGCGGCCTGAGCCTTACATGGGACAACCAGTATCATAAGTGCCGCCATGCACAGAATCAAGAGTAATTTCTTTAGATGTTTCATATCAATCTCCCCCTTCATTAAGCAAGTATTTCATAGTATAATTTCCTTAATTTAATTTTCTCAAATGGGTGATGATAAATCTATAAACTCACTCTAAAATTTTATAAAAAAACTCTTTATAAGCCTTATTATCATAGGAATATTTTATTGTATAATATATAAAGGTTTTTTTGACTGCGTTTTAACTGCTTTGGAGACGGATTATGATAAACGGCAGAAAGATAGTTGCATTATGTACATGCAGAATATATGAATCACAGGAATTTGTCTTTATATCTGAGTTTAACAAGAGGCTTTTGAACGAAGGATATTATCTGTTTATATATGCCCTCAATTCCGAGATCGGCAACAGCGGAGATGAGGTGCCTGAGACGGCTGTCTTTGACCTTATTCCCTATGAAAAGACAGACATCGTGGTGATAATGGATGAGAAGATCAAGAGCCGTGAGATTGTTCAGCAGATAATAGACAGGGCAAAGGACAACTCTGTCCCTGTGGTGGTAATAGACGGAGAGTATGAGGGCGTAAGTGAGGTCAGCTACGACTACTCCAGGGGTTTTGAGGACGTGGTGCGCCATATGATAGAGTACCATGGAATTAGGAGACCTCATTTTATGGCAGGCAAGAAATATAATCCCTTCTCCGGGGAGAGGATTGATGTTTTCAAAAAGGTCATCGCAGAGAACGGGATACCTTTTGATGACAGCATGGTGAGCTACGGAGATTTCTGGGCTGTGCCTTCAAGGGCTGCGACAAAAGAGCTGCTTAAGAGGGATGAGCTGCCGGAGGCAATTATCTGTGCCAATGATATCATGGCCATAAATGTATGTGACGTCCTGGGCGGAGCGGGAGTTTCGGTTCCGAAGGATGTTCTTGTGAGCGGATTCGACGGCATTGATGAGGCATTCCTTTCAAAGCCGGGCATTACTACGGCCAGCTGTGACAGTGTCGCACTTGCATCAGCTGTCAGGGATGTTGTTCAGAGGGTACTTGCGGGTGAAACTGAAATAGATATGAAGGTTGTACCGGGGTTCATAGCCAATGAATCCTGCGGTTGTCCCAAGAGTAACAAGGTCACTGATTCAGTGATCAATGGACTCAACAACAACTTCTATCATCATCAGGATGACATTCATGCCATGCACCTTATCACCTCCAAGATCATGATCGGCAAGGATATGGAGGAAAACATAAACTATGTCAAGAACAATCTTGCCAAATATGCATGCATAGTTATTGAGGATTCCTGTTTTGACCTGGAGAATAATTTTTACTTTGACGACAACAGAGAGGAGAGCAAGACTGTCGTATATGATTCCTATTCCGACAGCAATGATTATTATCAATACGATCCCGACACAGTCATTCCGCACATTGAGGAGATAATGGAAAAGAACATGCCGCTGATATTCAACGGTCTTGAATATATGGGCAAATGCCCGGGCTTTGTGTGCTATTCTTTTCCCAGGATCGAGCTTATAGATTTTGACCAGACTCCCAACCTTACCAATTGCTTTGGAATGGGTATTGGGGGATATGCCATCAACAAGTACCAGAAGTATCTCCATGAGAAGCTTCAGAAGATGTATCAGAATGATGCGCTCACCGGACTGTACAACCGGCTGGCCTTTGTGTCCAGATATGATGATATGCTTGGGGATTCCGCCAACTATGGCAAGAAGGTCACTGTATTCATGGCTGACCTCAACGGTCTTAAAAAGATAAATGACACATTCGGACACCTGGCAGGCGACAGGGCTATAGCTGCTGTTGCATCCGCCATGAGGAGGGCCTGTCCCCCTGATGCGATGTGTGTCAGGATAGGCGGAGACGAGATGCTGGCACTGATCCTCGGTGACCATGAATGTGATACCGTCATAAGTGACATAGAAAGATTCCTGGAGCAGGACAGCAGGGAACTTGGCTTTCGGGTTTCTGCCAGCATAGGTACCTACTCCACGGTATTTGATAAAGAACTGGACCTGAGCAAGATCATAGGTTATGCTGATGCACAGATGTATGAAGTGAAACGTAAGACAAAAGGACAGTAAGGAGGAGATTATGAAAATAGTTTGTCTTGATCTGGAGGGGGTTCTTGTGCCCGAGATATGGATTGCCTTTTCAAAGGCCAGCGGGATACCGGAGCTAAAGAGGACGACCAGGGATGAACCTGACTACAACAAGCTTATGAACTGGAGACTGGGGATACTTAAGGAGCACGGCCTTGGCCTTAAGGAGATACAGCAGACAATTGCCACTATTGATCCGCTTCCCGGTGCTAAAGAGTTTCTGGATGAACTTCGGAGTCTCACACAGGTGATAATCATAAGTGACACCTTCACCCAGTTTGCTACACCGCTTATGGAAAAACTGGGCTGGCCCACACTTTTCTGCAATTCTCTGGAGGTGGCGGAGGATGGTGCAATAACAGGCTATAAGATGAGAATAGAGAACTCCAAGCTGACCACCGTAAAGGCGCTGCAGTCCATTGGATATGAGACCATAGCAGCAGGTGACAGCTTCAACGATCTGGCCATGATACAGGCATCCAAGGCGGGATTTCTTTTCCGGACGACGGATCAGATAAAAAAGGACTATCCGGATCTTCCGGCCTTTGAGGAGTATGGGGAGTTTCTTGAGGCCATAAAAAGAGAGCTATAAAAAATTCAATAATATAAATGGAGGCAGATTATGGGTGATGCAAAAAAAGTAATAGCAGAGGGGAAGACATATCTTGGTATCGAATTTGGCTCTACCAGGATAAAGGCGGTTCTGACAGATGAGGAGTACAATCCCATAGCGTCAGGATCCCACAGCTGGGAGAACAGGCTGGACAACGGCATCTGGACCTACACACTGGATGATGTATGGGAAGGTCTGAGGGACTGTTACAGCAGGCTGGCCAGTGATGTGGAAGAGAAATACGGGGAGAAGCTCACAACTGTGGGGGCTATGGGCTTTTCTGCAATGATGCACGGCTATATGGCATTTGACAAGGAGGGTGAGCTTCTTGTTCCATTCAGGACCTGGAGAAACACCATCACTGAGGAGGCATCAGACAAGCTGACGGAGCTCTTTGGATATCACATTCCACAGAGATGGAGCATTGCCCATCTCTATCAGGCAATATTAAACGGTGAAGAGCATATTTCAAAGATAGATTTCTTCACGACACTGGCAGGTTACGTTCACTGGCAGCTCACGGGAGAGAAGGTTCTGGGAGTAGGCGATGCCTCCGGAATGTTCCCGATAGATTCTGCAACCTGCAACTACAACGAGAAGATGCTGGATCAGTTTGATGAGCTGATCTCTTCCAGGAATCCTGGATGGAAGATAAGGGATATTCTTCCGAAGTCACTTCCTGCCGGAGAAAAGGCCGGGGCCATCTCTGAGGAGGGAGCTAAGAAGCTCGATCCCACAGGAACTCTTAAGGCAGGCATTCCTGTATGTCCTCCTGAGGGCGACGCAGGAACGGGAATGGTTGCAACCAATTCTGTCGGCGTAAGGACCGGTAATATCTCTGCAGGCACATCGGTATTCTCAATGGTTGTTCTAGAGCATGATCTTTCAAAGGCATATCCCGAGCTTGACCTTGTAACTACACCTTCAGGAGAGCAGGTTGCCATGGTGCACTGCAACAACTGCACCTCTGACCTCAATGCATGGGTGGGTCTCTTCAGGGAGTTTGCTAAAGAAATCGGCAAGGATGTTGACGACGACACTCTGTACGGAACACTTTACCGCAAGGCAATGGAGGGAGATGCCGATTGCGGCGGCCTTCTTGCATACAACTACTTCTCCGGTGAGAGCATCACGGGCTTCAATGAGGGAAGACCTCTCTTTGTGAGGAGACCTGATGATAAGTTCAATCTCTCCAACTTCATGAGAACTCATCTCTACACTGCACTTGGAGCTCTGAAGGCCGGAAATGACATCCTCATGAAGGAGGAGAATGTGAAGGCGGACTTCTTCTTCGGCCAGGGCGGATTCTTTAAGGTTCGCGGCGTCGGCGACAGAGTCATGGCAGCAGCTCTTGATACTCAGATCAGGCTCATGGAGACAGCCGGTGAGGGCGGACCCTGGGGACAGGCTATCCTTGCAGGCTTCATGTGCCAGAAGCAGGAGGGAGAGACCCTTGAGAATTACCTTAGGGATAAGGTATTTGTGGGCGGAAAGGTTGATGTCTGCGATCCCGTCAAAGAAGATGTGGAAGGATTTGATAAGTTCATGAGGGATTACAGCGCAGGTCTTGCCATAGAGAGGGCTGCTGTAGATTCACTCAAGTGATATACGAACTCAGAAGTCAAAGGGACTGTCCCTTTGACTTCTTTTTTACAGCTTGAATTTTATTCTTCTATAAAGTACAATACGAAATGTTGTAAAAGATTTTTTGGATTATATGAGGTTTTTGGAATGATAAGTGCAAACAATGTAACACTGAGAGTTGGAAAAAAGGCTCTGTTTGAGGATGTAAACATCAAGTTTACGGAGGGCAACTGCTACGGCATCATCGGTGCCAACGGAGCAGGAAAGTCAACCTTTTTAAAGATCCTGTCCGGCAAGCTTGAGACCACTAACGGTGATATCGCTATAACTCCCGGACAGCGTCTCTCCTTCCTCGAGCAGGACCATTTCAAGTATGATGAGGACGTGGTCCTTGATACTGTTATAGCAGGCAATGCCCGTCTCTTCGAGATCAAGAACGAGAAGGATGCCATCTATGCGAAAGAGGATTTCACCGATGAGGATGGAATCAGGGCCAGTGAGCTTGAGGCTGAGTTCGCAGAGATGAACGGATGGGAAGCAGAGTCCGACGCAGAGAGCCTGTTAAACGGCCTTGGAATCGAGTCTGAGTATCACTACAAACTCATGAAGGAACTGGACGGCAATCAGAAGGTCAAGGTGCTCCTTGCGAGAGCCCTTTTCGGCAACCCGGATATCCTTCTTCTGGACGAGCCCACCAACCACCTGGATCTTGATGCCATCGCATGGCTTGAGGAGTTTTTGATCAATTTTGAGAACACAGTTATCGTTGTGTCCCATGACCGTTATTTCCTCAACAAGGTTTGCACATACATCGCTGATATAGACTACGGCAAAATCCAGCTCTACGCCGGCAACTACGACTTCTGGTATGAGTCCTCACAGCTGATGATCCGTCAGATGAAGGAGGCCAACAAGAAGAAGGAGGAGCAGATCAAGGAGCTTAAGGAATTCATAGCAAGATTCTCTGCCAACGCAAGTAAGTCCAAGCAGGCTACTTCAAGAAAGCGTGCCCTTGAGAAGATCGAGCTTGATACCATTAAGCCATCCAGCAGGAAATATCCATATATTGATTTCAGACCTAACAGAGAGATTGGAAATGAGGTCCTTACAGTGGACGGAATTTCCAAGACAATAAACGGAGAGAAGGTTCTTGACAACATCTCCTTTGTGGTACAGCACGACGACAAGATTGCCTTTGTTGGAGGCAATGAGCTGGCCAAGACCACTCTTTTCCAGATTCTGATGGGAGAGATGGAGCCGGATGAGGGAACCTACAAGTGGGGCGTGACAACTTCGCAGGCCTACTTCCCCAAGGACAACTCTTACGAGTTTGACAACGATTACAATATAACTGAGTGGCTTACTGGATACTCTGAGATCAAGGATTCAACCTATGTAAGGGGCTTCCTTGGACGTATGCTCTTTGCCGGTGAGGACGGCATCAAGAAGGTGAAGGTCCTCTCGGGAGGTGAGAGAGTGCGCTGCATGTTGTCCAAGATGATGATATCCGGTGCCAACTGCCTCATCTTTGACGAGCCCACCAACCACCTGGATATGGAATCCATATCCGCCCTCAACGATGGAATGATCAAGTTCCCCGGAGTTGAACTCTTTGCCTGCAGAGACCACCAGGTAGTGCAGACAACAGCCAACAGGATCATGGAGATCCTGCCTGATGGAACTCTGATTGATAAGAGATCCACCTATGATGAGTACCTTGAAAATGATGAAATGGCAAGAAAGCGCACGGTCTACAACGCTGCCGCTGACGAAGAGGAAGACGACTGATAATCGAAGTGTCTCCAAACTTGCGGAATATGTGCGGGGCTGCAGACAGGCCGGAGCTTTTGTATTTGATACATTCTTGGATATAAAATCCAAGAATGTATCAACCAAGCCATTAGAGTCGACTTCGTCGAAGGGCTTGGTTGTATGCTGGATCATGTCGGCACGAAACCCGCAGTAAATGCGTGTTTCTGCAATTACATCTAAGAAT
>JAEEGL011512671.1_pt1 | contig 37288 bp, 47 predicted proteins | sample 9134231 | NCBI WGS metagenome assembly JAEEGL01 (sample SAMN16246548, study PRJNA631951) | gut metagenome | biome: gut microbiome; feature: rumen; material: fiber-attached | host: Bos | place: Iran: Karaj | collected 2018-10 | reverse complement strand
TTCGAAAGGCGTGAAAACCTCGTTTGTCTGCTTCCTGCGGTCGTTTCTTTCGCCGGTGATAGAAGACTCATGCTCGTCGATAAAACCCTTTATGTCGAATGTTTTGATATCCATATTCGGTTTTTTGTTATTCTTATGTTACCGGATTCCTGTCGCTTTCACGTATTTGCCGAAATCGGCGCCGAGCTGATCGCACATGTCTTCCGCGCCGCCGTAAAACTGTTCGGACAGTTTGCCGAGCAGTTCCTTTTCCCGCATGGTCAACAGATCGCCGTCGTCGATTTTCGTAAACGCCACGGAAATCTCGTGCATCGTTTCCATTTGCTTTCTGTCGCGCGGCCTTCCCAACAGATGGTTGCCCGTCACGAAATCGGAGGCTATCGCCGACATCATGTATGCTTCGTTCTTATCCATTTTTATTTATGTTATCGTTCAGTCTGCTTTCTACGAATTCCCCGTGACCCAAATACGTTGGCAGACAGAATGTACCATCTGGCTTGTATTTATCGAGCAAAAGAAACCCGAGGAAACCGACATTAGTTTCTCCGAGTTCGTATATGCCGAGACTCGTATTTTCACATTGGCCTTTGAACCATTTGTTCGAGCTTTCTGGCGAAAGATACTCTATGCGTTTAGTAGCGGCGCCTATGCTCCACATGTACCGTTCTTTGTTGCGCTTGGCTTCGTCGGTGTACCCAAGCCACCAGATAGGTGCGAGTACTATGCACTTGTCAGACATCTGCGCGCATCTTTCCATCATGCGCAGGTGCAAGTTGCCTTTGGTCGGACCGGCGTTGAACGGCGGGTTTGATATGACATAATCAAACTTCATCACGCGTACTTTTTCATAGTCTCGAGAATAGTCTCCCACTCGCTGCCGGGCTCAGCCTCGGTGTCGGAGATGAAACCGGTGATACCGAAGTATTCGCAGAAACGTTTATTAGTCCAAGGTTCTGTGTAATTATTAGTCCATAATATACTTTGCTTATGAACATGCACATCCATAAGCAAAATCTTTTCAATATACTTAGCAAAAACTGTATCGAATGAAGATATGAAATTTTCACATTCCTGCTGCGTATTAAATTTTACACTTCTCGGAATTTCTGATATACGTTTGGTAAATTGATTCACCTGATAATGTTCATACCAAGGTTTGCCGTCTTTCATACCGTCATAAAACCAAAGCAATTTTCCAAGGTGTCTCGCTTCAGTAATATTATGTCCGCCACCGCCGGAAGTAATATAAGGTAATCTTACGCGATAGCCGTCTTTCTTATTCTCGTCAAATTCAAGGAAACAATTCTTATCGAGTACTTTTTCAATGATACTATTTAAAGCAAGTTCGTTTGGATTATATCCTCCTTTACCGCAGACATAAATACCCAAGTCTATAGACATTCCGGCATCAAACATATTACAGGCATCCTTAGCATAAATAAGTTTTACTGATTCAAGTGTATCAAGTATACTTTCTTTATATTTCCGAATGTCTGAAACTTTTTTATACTTAGCAAGCGGGTCCTGCAACCATCTTACTGGTGATATATTAATTGTCTTTTCTGTGACTTTAATAACCTTCTCTAAAATTTTTAAATGAAGATTTTTATCATACGGCGGGTTCATTATAGCAAAGTCGAAACGCTTCTTTCCTGTCTTTTTCATTTCCTCAATATACTCATTAAGTTTTTTTTCATACCCGGCATTTTTTTCTTCTTTCATTGGAATAAAATGCACTTTGCAGCGGATTCCATATCTATCTCGAAGTCCTCTGAAAAATTCTCCATAATAATCCTCCTCTTCTTTTTCACCCAGGATTTCAATTACACACTGTTCCCTCACACATTGAAACATCCAGGCGAAACGCTCGGCATCGTAATGATCAAGCCTGCTCATATTCATCTCCTCACCCGGATATCCCCACATTCCTATGGTGTTGCCGAGTATGAGTATTCTGTGAATTTTCCCTGGTTTCGGAAGAGGAAACTGTAGCCCACTGTGAGGTGCGAGCTTGATATCGGCCGTGTTCTTTGGCATAATTCTATAAATTATATATTGTTAATGTCCTTTTGTTTAATGTGTTACGAAGATAATGAAATATATTTCCGCGCATTATGCCGAGATTACATATTTCTCAGTAGGTCGAGGAAATAACGGAAAAACTTCGGCACATCGCGCTTGTTAAAGTCCACAGCCTCCTGTCCTATCAATATTACACAGTCGCCGATAGGAGAGGTCCAGAGCCATGGTGACACATGCTGTTTCAAACCTGTCCAACACAGGAAAATGTTGTCATTGTCCATGGGGTTTATCAGACCGTTACGTACGCCGTCGGTATAGGTGTTGCTCATGATGTCATATGTCATTATCTCCGGTGAATACGGGTTCCACATCTTCGCCTGGAAAATGCAGGGCCATGTCCTACCGTCGACAGTCACCTCCGACACCATGTCCACTCCGTAGTCACCTTTGTACGGGCAGTCGTTTGGGCGGGGTTTCACCTCGTCGAAGGTAAACAGCTTCTTCTTGCCGTCGCCGCACTCCAGGACGAGCTTCCTATTGGCGTTGATAAATTCAGTGAAGAACAGCTCACCTATGCAGCCCTTAAAATGGTTTTGCAGTTTACTCCCGGCGAACGGCGGGAGGCTTCTTTTATTTTTCTTGCACCATAGTTCATAGATGACTGCCAGGCGATCTACAACATCATAAAAGTCGGTGAACTTCTCAAGTTTGTCCGTATTGAAGATTTCTGGACCGACGGTCATATTAGGCAGATCTTTAAGGAAGAACTCCACGGAAATGTTCGCGAAGTACCCTTTACCATCTTCACCTCGCCACACGAAGCGGTCTTGCCATTGTTCGTTAAGCATATTTCTCTTATTTTTAGATACGCGAATATATGTATATTATATTTTATGTATTACATCGGGATTACAGTCCGTACCTGTCAAGCAGTTCCACTACCTTGTCAGAGATGACGCTGTCTGTGCAGAAGCGGGTGAGGTAGATGTTCTCCGTACCGGGTTCAAACTGCTCAAGAATGATCTTCACCAGATCATCATGGTCCTTCTTGTCATAGGGCACTCCGGCATTACTGAGCAAGGCGGTCACGGCCACACGGTCCCTGACGTATTCCTCAATGTTGATGTAAACCTCTTTGTACATATATTCCTTGAGATCCTTGCCGCGGAACAGGTTACGCTCAGTAAACAGATCCAGCTCGGCTTTCTCTGTGTCCGGATGGACGTTCTCGTCAAAGTCTTTGGTGAAATAGATATTGCCAGTACCGTAGTAGCGCACGAAGAACTGGGCGAGTTTGCTATTTACCATGGACTCCCCGAGCGCACTGTTGGTCACTACGAGTACATTGGCAAATTTTTTGGTTCTTTTATTGAAAGGGATTCCACGTTCACTGCCCAGACGTAGAGCGCGTCCGATAATCTGCACAGCGGTGGCATAGGAGTTTATGTTGTCGACATCGGCCTTGCTCAGGATTACGTCGGAGATGCTCTTGACGTCGATGCCGGAAATCAGTTGGCGCACATGAAGCACGAAACAGTGCTGTTTGCAATTTTCGATATCTTCCATGAATGAGATGACATCGTCACCATACTCTTTCGACTCCTTGCCGTACTCGAACACCCCATCCTCATCGGAGCACGTAGAGAATACAGGATAGGTGTCCTTGAGCTCCTTGCGCAATTGTTTCAGCTGCTCCTGACTGTAGCACGTCACTAGGACCTTGTGCACTATACTCGTATTGGCGTTTTTTACCTGGGCCATAAACCACTTGCAAATTTTAGGCGTGATCATTCCCTCCTCCACGCACTGAAAGCTGATTACTGGGTTGCAGATGATATTCTCCTTGAACGCACGGTGCGGAGTAATCTCGATAAGGAAACTGTCATCATCCTGCCCGAAATCGAATACATTCACAGCATTCACCAGGTTCTGCTTGTTAGTGGCAGACACCAAGTATAGGTAGTTGCATACGGCCCCAAGCCTATCCATATCGATATTGATGCACTCGTCATCGAGGCATTCCTCGTTTTTACTCATGGTAACAGTATGTGCCTCGTCGAGGTAGCACACCACACGCATGCCTAAGAGAGGGTTTTTCTCGAGTATTTCCGTGAAATAGTGTACAGACTTGTGGCAGCTAATGACGATGGCGATGTCATAGGCAGGATCGAAAAGGCCATTGGGTGCAAAATCTGCGAGGAAATCTTTCTTGAAGCTATTGCAATCGGTCCTCATCTTACGTAACAGCTTCTTGTCATAAAGCTGGTCGCTTTGTTTGGAGTTGTTATTGTAGAAGCCGATGCGGCGTGTGTCGATACCGAGCGTGTCAGAGACGGCGAAAATAACGTTAAGCAGGTCGATTCCTTGCTGTGCGCACAGCTTAATAATAGGAGTGCTGAGGTTAACTAACAAGCGCTCGCCCTTGACGCGGGTGTCGAGCATGTGCCAGATGATGTCCTGAAAAATCATCCCTGATTTGCCGTAACCAGTCGGACACTGAATGGCGCCGTGAGTACGGTTTCCGCCGCATGCTTCATGAATCATGTATTCGGCCTTGCCGTCATTGATACGGTCTATCAGCCATTGCATTTTGTTATTTTCCATACTGTTTCCTGATTGATTTACGATGCGAAGATAAAGAAACAATGGTTCCCGACAGCCGCCGGAAACCATCGTTTTACCAAACCGCGCTTATCACCAACATAGCAAGGAAAATTACAATAAGGATACCTAATACACAGAATATCGGTGTAGAGTTATTCCATATCCATTGCATAATTTTCTTTCTGTTATCTTTTTCACTTGTTGCCAATACGGCTATAAACAAAATACAGAAAATAGCGGCGCACAGTATAAGCATCGTAATGCAGATTTTCATGAATGTTGTATACATAATACCTATTTTAGTTTGTGAACATGCATAGAGTAGCAGACAATCGGCAGAGACGTCACGCATACTTGTCTTTCACTGAAGCTTGACATGTAGTTTTCCGTACAGATCCTAAGCTTATTTTCGCCGCTGTCGGGACATTCGAAGTATTTCAGGTACAGTCCGTACCATCTATGGTTATACGTCACCTGCACCGTATCGGTTTCCTCTATGACGACATAATCGCCGCAGTTGTCGAGCGTATACGTTATGTCGCATACGAACGTCTCTTTGTGCTTCTCGCCGCACGACGACATGAACAGCGCCGTCAAAAATATGCAGGCGATAAAAAACAGTTTTCTCATATCAGTCGATTTTTAATGATTCGTCACTTTTGAACTTACGTACCGCCCATTTCATGAAATCCAGCTGGATTTTGCGAGCCTGCTCAGGCTTGAGGTGCAACGCGCCGGTTCCGGTAAGGTAACCCCATCCGCGCATGAGCAGTATCGGATTTCCGGCCTCCTCTTCCGTGTCGCCTACACCGATAACGTCTTCTTCGAAATTGTACCCGACATACTTGAACGGTATCGCGCCTTCGTCGCCGTTCAGCAATGCCGCAGCGCGCTTGATTCTCTCAAATTCTTCCTGTGTTTCCCAATCGATCATAATCGTGAAGCACATCTGATCGTTGCCGAATATGTTCTTGCACCAGATATAGCATCCCGGATTATCCACGTAGAACGGGCCGGTAAAAGCCTCCTTATATGTAAGTTTGTCTTTTTCCATATTACAGTTTGAATTCTCCTTTCGCCAAAGGCGTGATTTTCATTTCCACCCGGTATCCGGCAGTCGATTTTCCGGTTTTGTCGTATTTCTCGCGCGACTCTTTTGACAGTTCGCCTATATTGCCGAACATCATATCGGTAAAAAGCGCGCCGATTCTTTTCTGGCAATCAGTGTATTCCGCATCGGAATCTTCCTCTGTATTCGCGTCTTCATTATACAACACCGCTTCCGTGTAGTTCTCCTCCTTGATGACGATACCGTTGTCGAGCATCTCTATTTCGAAATTCTTTTTCATTGGAAATCCTTTATGTTTGTTTCGTTAATGTTTCCGTCCATCACGTATTGGAGCAGTTCTGCGTCGGCCTGCCTTTCGCAGTTGTCGTCGCAGTAATTGAACTGACTGCATCTTATGCATCTGGGCAGCGTCAATCCGTTATCACGGATAAACTTTTCAGCTTTGTCCCGATCCATCGGGGTTTTCGCGTCGCTGACTTTAATCTGAAAGAACTCAAGTATCTTTCTGTACTTTTCGTCCGTATCGCATTTGCATTTGAGTTCGAGACTGGGCGCCTTGACAGTAAGGTTCCAACCGGCATCGAATACGGCCAACCCTTTACAGGAAGGTTCGAACGAAATGGTTCCCCCGTCTTTCGTGAACTTCTGGTAGAACAGCAGTTCACCGTCTTCGCAAAAAGGCTTGAAGCCCAAGCCTGTCAGGTATTCTCCTGTTATTTTCATTTTATTTCTCTTAATACTTTGAATCTCAACATATAAGACTTTCTGTCTCCTACTTTGTGCAGAATTTTCCCGTTCATATCCGTTATATCATGCTTCCAGATTCTTTCGACATCGCAACCGTACGGAAAGCACATGAAAAACAACTTGATGTTTTCGAAGAACAGGTTAAGCTCATACCCGTCTTCTACCGGTTCCGCATGGCAAAAGTAGTCTACGGAATTATTGTCGTAACAGGGATCCGTTATCAGCGTGTCTACCGATACATCGCCGTCCGTGATTTCGCATTCTATGTCTGTTATGTCGTTACCGCTTACGCCCCAGATATCCGCATACGCCTTTGATACGTGAAGCTTGGTGAAATACTTTTCGCCCGTACTGGATTCTGCCGGTACGGCCGTAACCGTGAATCTCGTCCCGGGTGTTATGCTGGATACCTTTATCATTTTATTCTGTTTTTCAAAGATGAATTCGCTATCTGTTTTTAAAACAATGCAAATATACGTAATAACGGCGATACTGCTTGCCGCCGGGATTTGATAAATATAAAAATATTACAAATGTAATGAAAAAGAAACAACTATATGAAGGGTTCGCCGATGATTTCAGGGCGGCAAAGGCGTTTCGTAATAGATTCGATATAGCCGAACAGCGCAGGCAACGTAAAATCGGCAATTTCATAGAGCGTAACAGCGGAGAATGGTTCTCGTTCTATGACATGCTGCAGGAAAAGAGTCAATGGTATACGGTATTCTCAGATATCATGTATGCGTTCAATTTCGTATATACAGCGGATCGTCCGCTCAGTACGAGGATTTTCGTGGAAAACTGTACCAATTCCGATATTTCCCAGCTGAAGCGTGAAATCGCCACGTATATCAAGCGTAAAAAATATGAATGCAATATCTACGACGTATTCATGGAGAATGCGAACGACAATGTCGCCGAAATCAAGAATGAAATGAGCGGAGACGATATGCCTGCCATAGTATTGGTCGACTCGATTAATGTTACTCAGGATATGGTGCGTACGCAACAGGCGACGGAAGAAGAGATAGGTGACGCTATCGACAGGATCACTGAAGAAATCCTTCCCGAATGCGGAGTGCTTGTCTATTTCGAAAGATGGCCGCAGCACGAAGACGAATACGACGATGAATTCGATAGCGATGACGAATCGGACGAACCCGCATACCCGGAAGGATACGGCACGACGGAAATCGATTTCGATAACTAAACGAAAACGATTACAGTCATATCGGGTAGATTGCTAAATGGAAGGGATCTTCAATTGGCGACCGTATCCGCCGCGGGGACAAAATAAAGAACAGGATTAAAAACCGATAACTTTGTTTCAAAAGAACGAAACAGATTCGCCATAGCCAAATCTGCCTTTTACGCTTTCATATGTCATTTGTTTATCTGGTAGGATATATGAAGTGTAAAAGGCTTCTTTTTTCTCCGTAAACCTGTCGGGAAAACGCAGCTTTCCGTAACTGTTATACAAAGTGAATTCCGAAAACATCGCGTATCCATCCCCGATACATCCGTCTATCGCCAACTGCCATAGAGGCTTATTCCAAGCGGCCTCTATCTCTTCCGTCATTGATTTCAGTATCTCTTTATTGAACACCATTTTTTCCGTAATCGGCGACCATTTCGGAGCGGCGGTGTATGAAGGCTCTATGCCGCGGATAATAGCCTCCACACATTTTTCGAACCATGCCATATACAGGTTTCTTGTGTAATATGTATAGATTCCGCCTTCTTCGAAAACGTGAGGTTTAAGCAGATAATGATCCGCGTCTATCGTGATGAAATCGTCACTTAATTCTTCCCGCTTGAACCCGTTCAGTTTTACAAACTGCTGCTTTATCCATCCGATACGCGGAGGACGTATTGTCGTAGTGTCATTCCAATATTCTTCTATTTCCTTATTATTCAAGCAGGACCATTCATCTTCAGACACACATATCACGCCCTGCAGATCATGAACGTCATTGTCATCTGCAGTCACCACATAAATGTCACCTAACTCATCTGTAATGTTTTCCCTTATGCCCTTAATGCATTCCGGCAATAATTTGACATGCCTTTTATGACACGGTATTATAACGTCTTTTTTCATATGAACAAATAAAGGGGATGCCATGCACCCCCTTTGCGATTACTATTTACGGATGTTTTTAATCCGCCGAAGCGGGAATGAGCGGAACAGTGTTGTCAGAGTCGTTTTGACCGCCGTCTTCCTCCGGATACTTGGCGTTGCAAATGTCGAAAACATACTTGACATTGCCATGGACAAGCTTCTTCAGTTTTTCCGTAAAGCCGACCATCATGACGACGTTCTTGAACATTTTCTCGATAATGCGAATAAACATCCTTTGGTAGAATGAATACGCGTTAATCTTGGCCTTGTTCAAGGCGATACGGCAACCGAATTCGTAATCGTACTTGTCCTTGTCGATATCGCTGCATTTCGCATATGCGATAAAGTCACGTTCCTGCTCTTCGGGAATACAGGCGGACTCCGCGAGTTTCTTGTTTACCGTCAGCTTGACATGAATAGTGCACTTAATAAGCGTGTCTCCCAACTCTTCGAATTTGGGCTCGCCGATAAAATGCAGCTTGCTGCCCATATCGCCCATAACATCAACGCCGAAAACGATAGGCGGAATGTTCTTGATCTTTTCTCTGATAGCCGTCACTTTTTCCGGCGTGCGTTCGAGTTCCTCTGGTGTCGCTTGAAAAACTATGACATCCGTTACACCTGTTGCTACGTTCATAATTTTGAATTTTTAATATTAGATTTTATTGAATTTACAATTATATTTTAAATATACGCTTTTGGTTTCTTTCCGGAAAATATTTCAGGATTTTCCCGAAAGTCTTTTTACACAATAATCCAGAAACTGTTTCTGAATTTCAAGCGCCTTTCCTTCCTCGAGTCCTTTACGGAACATGAGGTAATCCAGCCCCCTCGCTGTCATCAACGTCTCTCCGTTGACCTTTATTTCAGGGTATTCCAAGGTAACGTTGGGCAACGCTTTTTCCGTATATCCGTTAAGGATATCCGTTATCTTCCGCATGTTCTCCGGAACTTCCACGTCATATTCGAACACCATCATGTTATCCGACCAGATATAATGGTAGTCGTCAGACTCGAGCGGGAAACTGTAGTAGAAGAAAAACTCAGGCATAGTAAGTCAAAGCCTCATAGTTGAACCTTACGAAAGGAATATCCAAATCCGCCTGCGACTGCAGTATCTCCGGCCATTGCTTCAAAGGTGTTCTGTCCGCGAGTAACGTATGCACCCTGTCGCAGAACAGTATCTGCTGAAACGATATAAGTTCGTCCGTCGCGTCCTTGTGCCTTTGCAGCATCAGTGCCTCCTCCATATTGGAAATGAACATAGACGTGAAAAAACCGTGAAGGTCGTACCTGTCGGCAAAATCCGACGCATAGCAGAAAATGCCTATCACCTGCCTGTTCCTGAGCCATTCTATGTGCTCGCTGCTGACGGCGAATCCGTTTTGACTGATATTAAGCAAGCCTTGCGGAGTGCCGTGACCCAACAGCATGACCGGCTCGTCACCCGTTATGCGAAGAATCCTCTTGATATTGCTCTTGCTTCTGTTATAGCATAAAGTGATATTGTCAAGCCCTTTGTATATGCTGGACAATATCGCCGCATCAGGTGTTCCGTTATCTATGTGGATAACTATCATTTGTGCATTTTTGAAAACGACGCGAATATATGCGACAACCGAATATGTCGGATCGCCGGAGGCAAACATCAGTTCTTCATGCCGCACGCCTCGTCGAGCGCAGCAGTAAGTTCCCTCGAATACCTTACGTACTCTTCCGTATTGAAAACCCATTTCCCGCGACGGTTACTTTTCGACTCGCCGGGATAATGGATATCCATTGTCTTGAATATCCTGCACGGCTTGGCCTGCAGGACCACCACCCTGTTGCTTGTGTACAACGCCTCTTCCACGCTGTGCGTCACGTTAAGTATCGTCATGTCGCAAAGGTCACTGTAGAACAAATTCAGCAGCATGTCCTGGACTTCCCTTTTCATGCGGATGTCCAAAGCGCCTGTCGCCTCATCGAGAAGCAGGATTTTCGAATCCGTGGCGATACATCTCGCCACGCTTACACGCTGCAGCTGACCTCCTGACAATACGCCAGGTTTCGCGTATTTTTCGGCGTGTTCGCACAGGCCGAACGAGCAAAGTATTTCCATCGCTTTCTTCCTCGCCTCTTTTTTCGGCACGCCCTTCAGGACCATCGGCAACGCCACGTTATCGAGCACCGTCATCCATTCGTAGCTTGAATACTGCTGGAAGACCATCGGTATATGCCCGTATTCATGCAGCGGCTTACCTTCAATCAGTATCTGGCCGGATTGTACCGTATTCAATCCGGCGATTACGCGCAGCAGATAGCTCTTGCCGCAGCCGGAACCGCCCATAATCGATATCAGCTGCCCTTCATCCTTGAAATCCGGAACGGTAAATGAGAAATCGTCGAAAAGGCGGTATTCTTTGTCCGTATTCTCGTTGAATATCTGACGTAAGCCGTTTACACTAATTACGTCGGAAAACGCGGCAGGCGCGACGTTTTGAACCTCTATAACAGAATTCTGCGCAGGTTGCGCTACTGTTTCGGCGGCAGGGCCCTGCATCGTTTCCCGCACAAGCGATTGTGAATTGAACGTGCTCATTTCTTCTCTTTTTTACGGTATGGGAAAATAATGGGTTCCATGTATTTGAATATCTGATCCTGCAGTATGCCGATGCATATGATAATCATGAGCAAGGCGTAAATCTCAGGCGTCCTCGACTGTCGCGAGAAAGTCGAAATCGCGGCGCCTATGCCGCCTTCCTTGTTGAAGCATTCCGCGATTACTACATATGTATACGAAATGGCGACAAGGCTCCGGATGTCCTGGTACAATTTGTCCATTACGTACGGCCAGTATACGTACCTGAACATCTGCCAGCTTGTCATGCCTAATGTCTTAGCGCTTTCGATATAGGTGTAGTCTTTTTCGTTCGCCGGATTCTGCAGATCGGTAATCTTCTGCATTAACGCCGGCAAAGTGAAGATAATGATACCGAACGCCAGGAACTTGGCCTTCATGCCGAAACCCAATCCGAAAATGGCGATGAAGATACCGCTTGCGGCAGGCAACGGCAGGTAACGTATGGCCTCGAAATACTTACGGAACAAGGCGTCCATCGCGGGAAATATGCCGATAAGGAATCCGAGCGGAATAGCCACCGCCAAACCAATAGCATATCCGGTAAGGTTAAGTGAAACAGTATACCAGATATTGTGCATAAGGTTATGGTCACGTACCAATACCGGAAACTTGTGCAGCACGTCTATCGGATTCGGTAGGATTCTGCTCGATATCTTACCAGTCGAGGTTACGAAATACCAAATGAATACCAGTATCACCGCACCTATAAGACCTATTATTAAGTTTTCGGTCTTATTCAGACTGCCTCCGAATTTGAACATACGTCCGAATAGAGTCTTTTTCATATCACATAAATTAAAGTTAGCAGTGTCTTACCTTATTTTCTTTTGAAAACCAGCTTGCCGTTCCACTCTTTCTTCAATTTGATATCGAGCTTTCCCTCCGGATTGAGAATATAGGTAAGGTTGATTTTGTCGGTATCGAGATACATTTTCTTGTTATCGATATCGTAAATAAGTTCCACCGCGTTGTGCCAGTTGCATTCACCTTTGGTTACAGTTAATTGTACAAACGGAATATCGAACTCTTTATAGTCCTTATAGACGCCGTTTGTCACCGGACCAAGATACGCAGAATGCCTGTAACATTTGGCCCATTTGCTATGGAATTTTCCTGAAGCTATTTGACTGATTTTAAGAACCACTTTAGATCTGTCTTCCGAATCATAAATGGGAACCAGGTATCCTCCTTTGCGATCTTTCGCATAGATGCAATACTTTTCTCGTGCCGGTTTTGGATTGGCGCTGTAATCGAGATAGCAATCTGCAAACAATGACGCTGACATGTTTATTTGGTTTTGGTGTTATTTAAATTATACGTACTTCATCCAGAGTGTATCGAGCGAGTCAATCATCTCCTTCTCCTCCTTGGTCATTTCATTAAACGGAATCGAGTTTAGCGGTTTACCATCGCTCGGCCTCGTATACGAATATATCCTGCATTTTTCCGCTTCATAATCCATACATTTCTGCGAATACCTGTCACGCATCTTTTTGTAATTAGACTCGATATACACCTCGTCTGTTTTGAGATTCTCAAGCTTTACGATAGTGTGGTAACCGGTGATTGAATTGTCGAAAACGTCTTCTACCATGTTAGGCATCCCGCTGAAGAATACGTCAATGAACTCATCGATATAGTCTTCCGAGAATTGACTATACTTCTCGTATAGCGTAAGATCTCCGAGATCCTGTCGAGGACTCTCCCAATTGTGATGGTCTATACCGCCGAAACTGTTATGCCTGACATACGGCTGAAAGTTTTCGATTGCGTCGATTAACGGCTTGAACTTGTTGAATTTCTCTTCCGTGATTTCCACTACATGTTCGACATAATCGGCATCGTTATAATCCGCTACAAGTAATAATTTCATCTTTTTTAAATTGATATGCAAAGATAATCAAAAATCAGATAGGGCAGATAGCCGGGGATCAAAATCCATACAGCGAATCTCGTATCAGAACCATGTTATAATGTTCCTCGTCCAATTGGCATAGAACTTGCCGTCGTTTTCGAATATCGTTACAGGCACGCCGATGATATGGATAAGCTCATGCAGTTGCGGCAGATACTCATCGGGGTCGTTCGATACCAATGGAACAGTGACGCTTAAACCTGTCGACACGAGTTCCATCGGAATCAGGTGAATCTCATGGTAGATTTTCTTTTCCTCCAGTAACGCGTCAAGCATTACCGCAAGGTGTTCGGACTTCAGCTTCGATACGCAGGAATACTGGTAGTTGCCGAATACGCTGCGAAGGTTTTTCTCGATTTCGTTCGTCCTACCGTTATGACTGCGGAATGTAATCCTTTCTATTCTGTAACTCATATTTTTCAATTATACATTAAATATATGAAAATTATATGATTATGAAAAAGGGGATCCGCATACGCGAACCCACTTGACAGTATATGTTCAAAGATTTAAGGATTTCAGAACCCGTAGTAGAGAGCGACTGCGAAAGGTATGCTGGTCGACAGGCCGAGATTGAAATCGCCGTAGCCGTCTTTGAATGCCGTTCCGCCCGGCTGATTCCACATGTATTCGATACCGCCGACATAGAAAGCCGCGCTCCAATGATCCGTAACGCTCCAGATTACACCAGGATGCAACGATACGCCGTAAGTATGATCGGTTGGCATACCGGTGGCGGATGTCATTGCGTAATGCAGATAAGTATGGGTGTAGAAAGTGAACTTGTCACCGATGGTGCAGAAATCATATTCGAAATAAGGGTTCACTCCGAAACCGGTGACCTTGGTCGCCTTGTCGTATGCGAAATCGAAAACGCAGCCTACGCCGGTGTTGTTCTGGAAAGTGTAACCTACTTCAGGTGAAATTGTGAATTCGCAATTGCCTTTGTTGGCGTGCAAGCCGAGTGAGCCGCCGGCATAGAATTGGGCGTTGGCGGTTAATACCATGGTAAACAAGAAAGCCAGTGAAATTAAAATCTTTTTCATATTTGTTGTATTTGATTGTTGAATTTGTTGTTTATTAGCACTTTGTTATTTTTTAATCAATAGGACAATGAACGCAATCAATGCGACAATCAGCAGGATACCGATTGTAAGTCCGACGCTAATCCAAAGCGGAGAAAGGACCCAAAGCCATGACCAATTAATGACGTTGCACAGTTTCAAGACGATGAACGCGATGGTAAGAAGACCGCCGAAACCGATTCCGCTTGCGGAAGCTGTCGCTGTTGCTTTTGAACTACTCATGATTGTTTGCTGTTAATGGTGATTTAAAAGGGGCGACCGGAATCGCCCCTATTTTTATTCCTGCACGAGCTGCATGCTGGTGTTACGGTAGGCGGAATTGTATCCTTTCACGTTATCAGCCACGGCGTATTTGGGACCGTTACCGACAACGATGAACTGGTTGCGGTCGAAACCGTGCATCCTGACCAGGTAGTCTACGACGGCGTTGGCGCGCTGTTCAGACAGTTTCACGTTATGGTTATAGTCGCCGGTATTGTCGGTATTGCCTTCGATTCTGATACGGATTCCGTTGAAGGCCTGTGCGATAGGCAGGAATTCGCGGTCGATAATCGTACGGGCATTCTCGTCAAGTGTCGAACCGTTCACGGGGAACTCGATACTTACGCGCTTATCGGAAATAGCAGGCTTGTTGACAAGTTCAGGAGCGGGTGCATTGAACTCCTTAGACTTGGTACCGTTCACAATTTGCACGTTACCGATATTGTTGCTTTCCGAAAGCTGGTCGATATATCTGGCGTACCCGACCTTGGTCCACGGCAGAGGAGACTTTGTCAATCCGACATTGGAATACATCACGCACATCTTGGTGTACAGGCTGTTGGCGGTAACACCGGTGTATTCCGAATTAAGGCCGAACCAGTTGATATTGTCGTCAAGCGTGGCGAAATTGATTTTCTTACCGGTGGCGGTCACGTCTTCGAGCGGCACACCGAAATTATCGGAGAACGACTTGCATGCCTCATTATACGCAGTCTGGTTATTCGTGATTTCACTGTTAGCCCACAATAAGGCCTGAATGATATTCTTTACAGTTTCGGGATTAGCTTCCACCCATGACTTCTTGGCGAGGAATCCGTCCGTGACAAGCGTACTGACGTCCCTTGTCGAAACCAGGACTTTAGATCCTCTGACTTCCTTCAGGCAAAGCTCGTCATCAGGAGTGAACACCACGGCGGCGTCCACTTGGTTGGCGTTGAAAGCCTGTGCGACCTCATTGCCGTAACCGGTTACGACTTGCGTCACCTCGTTACCTGAAATACCTGACGTCTCAAGGGTGTTAAGCAGCAGGCTGTGACCTGCGGTACCTTCTGAATACGCGATTTTCTTGCCTCGCAAATCGGCGACGGTATTGATGTTACTGCGTACCACAATGGCGTCGGCACCGGCGGAAAAGTTATGAATCATGAAATAGACCATGTCGCGCATATCACCTGAACTCGAAGCCTCTACAGGATACGAATCGAGGGTGCAGAATGCCATGACGGCGTCTTTATCAGAAATAGTCTTATCGTCCGGCAGACCGTTACGCAATGTGGCGCGGCAGGCCTCGAAGTCGTCCATGTTAAGGATCTTCAGCTTGACGCCGAAACGCTTGTAGAACTCAGACTCGTCGCTGCCGTTCATGCCGCCGTTACCCCATACGATAGGGGCCCAGCCGGTATACGTGTCGACAATAATGGCGGCGTCGCACTTGTCGGACTTACTGGAGAACAGTCCGGATTTCTTTTGGGTAGGCGTACCCGTTTCTGAACCTCCGCCCACGCCGAACATCGGCAGGACAAAGTAACCTGTTAAAGCAATAGCAGCGACAATCACTGCGATGACGCAAAAGCGTCCAAACCCTGTTAATTTCTTGAACATAATGTTTAGATTTGAATGTTAATAATGTATGTATTTTTGATTTTGTTGATGCAAAGATAGATGTTTTATGGATGCGGTAACGCGCCTGGAAAAATTTTAGTTGAAATATTTCGATTGTGCGGTCAGCTCCTCCGCTTTCTTTTCCATCGGAATCTCCGTATAGGCCGCCTCTTGCGTATTACGCAGGATATACTTGGAGCTCTGTGCAGTATTGCCGGGAGTGGAATCAAAGATGCTGAAGCCGTTGTTGTCGAACATTTCGAGAATGGCGTCTGCCTTGTCGGAGTTGATGGCGTTGTCGATTTCGAAATTGGCGAGGATTTCGTTCGAACCATCGAGCATCCTGTTCATTTCGGCGATGCTCTCGTTGATGGTGTCTGTCACGTTCGTCATGGCGAGCTCTTCCTCCATGGTACGCGTCAAGCCACCGTCGAAAATCGACGTAACCGAACGGATAGCCTTCGTCTGCGCTTTTGCCTGCTCGTACTCCTCTTTCCTGAACTTGAGTTCCTCTTCTGCATCGCGCACCTTGAAATCGGCGGCGATTTCGAGTTTCTTCATGACATCGAGGTAACGTTCAGAAGTATTGATGCGCTGGCGCTGCGCCTTGATTTGCTGTTCGCCCCTTGCGATATTGTTATTGACAAGCTGCAAGGTCGATCTGTATTTCAAAGCTTCTGTCTTTGCGCCGGGCGTGCCGGTGTTTCTAAGAGACTGCCTTTCAAGCGCGCGTTTCTTGTCGATATTGTTCTGGAAATCCCTTTCGTATTCTGAAAGCTTGCTCTTCATGCCGACAAGCAGACTTTCCAGCTTCGTGACGCTTTCCTTCACCGTCTTCAGCTTCTGCTTCATCTCATTGATGCCGTTCTGCAGAATCGCAATAGGATCAATATTGACGATTGCACCGTAGAACTTCCTCATGAATTGCAGCCACATAAGCTGGATACCACGGCGGAAATCTTTATTGAGGATAAGGGCAATCAAGGCGGAAATGCCGATAAGCTCGAGAAGGAGGATTAGGAAATTATGGGCGGCTTCCACAAGGAACGGCAGGGCCAACGAAAAACCGTAACCGATGGCGACAAGCACGAGGATACCTGTGACTTTCGCGAAAAGACCGCCGGGACGCTTATACAGCTCCTTAATTTTCTGGCGGATGTTTTTGTCTTTGCCTGTAGTCGTAGTGAGTTCATTCATTGTTATCAGACTTTAAGTGTTGAAATGATTCTCTTGTCGGATTCGAGCACATTCATGACGGCGTCGATGCTGTCGGCGAATACGCGAGTCTGGTTGTCCATCTCCTGCTGCGCCTGAATGACTTCCTGCTGCAGCGTACCCTTGTCTTGCTGGATTTTCGCGAGCAGTTCGTTCTTTTCGCGGATTTCGTTCTGCAGGTTGGTGATTTCGGCGGTAACGGAATCCAGGGCGTTTTGCTTCTCCTTCAGCTTTTCGCCGTAGACTTTCATGCATTCGTCCTCACCTTCTTTTCTTTCTTCCTTTACGATATTGATGTAACCGTCGATGGAATCAGTGACGACCTTCACACTGAAATTGTTGTACTGGTTCTTCAACAGGCTGAACGCGGCGAGAAGCCTTTGCGTGTAATCCGGCATGTAGGCCTCAAGCGCCGTGGTGTGTCCCTTAAGTTCGAGATAGTCGGGACCAGGAAAGTTTTTGGCCAACAAGGTATCCCAAACCTTCGCCACGATTTCCGGTGACGGCTTGGCGCTGCTTTGCGGCTGCTCTGTCGGCGAATAGTCGCCTGTCATGGTGAATGCGCGAGGCGGGATGTTGACCTGCTGCGACTGGACCGGTGCATTTTCACTTGAAGAATTCTCTTCACTCTTGATGAATAAATCTTTGAAACTCATTGCTTTTTATTTTGAATACATACAAATTGTAATTCAAATATATGTAAAAAGTCAGAAACAAAAAAATATTTCTGACTTTTTTAATCAAAACCAATAATTCAGGATAGCAATTAAACGAAAGGGGACGAACATTCTTGCAGTTTTCCATCTATTACGGTAGTCCACTTCCCGGAATCCTTGTTATAATCATAACATTGCCGGTTTATGTATACCCTTATTCTCCATAAGTCGATTATACCTTCGTCATACATGCCGAGCAATAAATCCAAACAGGCGTCATCTTTATCGAAACTGCAAAAGTATGAACCCCAGTCACCGTAACTCGAAGCCGTCAACCCGCCGAAAAACGCTCCGTCTTTCTTCAGATAGCATGCGCAATCGGAACTCATATCGATTTTAAAGCCATGTCTGGTTAACCATTCATGATCCGATTTGCCGGCATTCAGCTTATAGTCTATATTCGGATTATAATCTAACCGTCTTTCTATCGCCGTTTTGAACGGCTCCGCTATCTGTTTCTTTATTTCTATCATTTATTATTGAAAAATCTGAGTGATGTTATGCTTGCCATATATGCGGCGGCCGCAGCTTCGACGTAACTGTTGTACCTCATCGGTTCCCCGTTCGGATCTGTCACCTGCCTGTATTTTGACAATGCGAATCTCTTGTAGTATAGCGTAAATATATTTCCCTCATCAATATTTTCGCAAACAACTTTCGTTTTGTACGGACGCTTTTTGCTTAACCGCAATTTCAGGTCCGATAAAAATTTCAGCATATTACTTCATTATTTTTGCGGGACGACCTGCTATGTCAGTTATTTCTGCTTCAGAACAATAAACTTGTCATATTCGTCAGGTTTCGGCCAGTCGAAAATACGCGTGAACTCCGCGAAATGCTTCTCCGATATCTGGCCCGCCCTTCTGTTAATATTAGTATTTAAGTTTCGAGCTTCTATATAAATATATATCCACTCCCAATCGTATTCTTTATGCCGCTCAGCATATTCCCGGTAACTGTGACGGTATTTTATTCTGATATTCATATCATTGAATACGATTACGTCACAGTTTTTGACCAGGCTGTCGATTTTTCCGTAATATTTCTCCGTCACCGACTTCTCCTGCTCTTCTGTGCCGATAATCTTTTCTCCTTGACCGCAATACCCGAGTTCTGTACGGATATCGTCACGCGATACCGTACCTATACGCGGGTTATGCAGACCCGTAACGGATTCCAGCTTACCGTTAAATTCATTATCGAGAAAATAATTCTTGCCTGCGCCAGGCAATCCTATGATTATGACGCCGTAACGCTTCTCCTTTACCTTATAAGGCGCTTTCTTCAAATCGTATTCGGAAAAGGCTTCATCCAAAATACGTTCGTTCCATAGCAACGCGCTGTTCATATGGTAATAGCATTTGCGTAAAAGTGAAATATCGAGAGCTTTTCTGTTTTCATCCGTCATGGTACTACCTTCTGTATCCGCCAGTTTCAGTAAAAACAGATGTTCGATATTTACCGGGGAATATTCAAAATGGCCGTCTGTCAAACGTCGCTCCATCTTCAGCATCATTTTCCTGAAATTATTGCGGGTAAGCGTCAGCGGCATCATATGCAACGCGACAAGAGCGCATACGGCTTCGCGCAAGTCATATTCCTCATCCCATAATATGCTACGGGTGATTTTTTCGCTTTCGGTCTCATGCCCGTATGAATGCCAATTGCCGTTTTTGAATTCTGTAGTTACCGCTTTACCTATATCGTGAAATAATGCGGCGGCCATCAATATCAATGAATCCCTTGGGCCAAGCATATGCGCAAGCCTGTTATTAGTTCGGCAACCGAATTCTTTAATCAGGTTATACATGGCAGTTACCACTTGCCTTGTATGGATAAAGGCGTTTCCTTCTTTATGCCAGACAGGATTCTGCTCGCAAAGTTCCAACGCCGCGAACTGCGGCACGGATTTCACTGTCCCCCAGTTTATGCTTACCGGATAGCCCGCTTTATCGACATTTATGAAATCTTTAATCAGCATTTCTAAGGTTTTTTGAGTAAAGTATATATTCGCTCATTTCGTGTTTCGGATCCAAATCCGCGGGAACGAACCCCATTTTCATGCAATATTCCCTTTCGAAATCTTCAATAGGATTGAACAGCAATCCGCTATCCGGATACCGTTTGAAGAAATCACATATGATTCTTTTGAATACAGATGTCCATGCGTCCATATTCAGGTATTCCGGCGTATAGTCAATCACCATATAGCCGGTATGATAGTAATCGTTCCACATCAGGAATCCCAGACTCAGCGGCGCATAGTAATTGTCGTATTCGTATTTGTTGCGCCTTAACCGCAGGAGGCCTTCCACCGCATAGTATTTCGCCAATTTTCCCGAAGGCAGGTAATACTCGGATATGTTGATATACTTCTCTATTTTGTGAAAACGGAATTTCTCGATATTGTAGGGATTGGCGCGCAGCATGAAATCGTTCAATTGGCCATCGCTACCTATAACGTATTTTTTGAATCCGTATGGACTGAATGACAACGCACCGGTATGCTTGGCCGTACCTTTCTTGAAATGCTTGGTGTATTCCTGCAACGCTTTCTTGTACTTACCCGTTAAGAATACTGTAGCGGCGATATCGGTTTTAGACCGCACCTTCTTAAGTATACACCTGTCGTCGATTGCCGTCTGCGCGTGCTTTCTCGGATCATCGGTGTATTTTCCCTCCCATACCTGCCATGCATCGTTTATCGGATGCTTTGTAGGATTACGCCTGTCACCTACGGAAATATTTTTACGGAAAGCGTTGATAATTGTTTTCTCGTTATCCGAAAGCAGGATGAAATCGGTGTCTGTATTCGTAAGCAGATGGAAGTACATGATATAAAGGTAATCTTTAAAACTTATTTATCCCTTACAGTATCTTCTCCATTCCGATGGACTGCAGCTGCTCTGAATCGATAAGGCCTAATTCATAAAGCATGTATGTGACCTTGTTCCAGTCGACAAACGGCCGTTGCGAAAATTCCGGACGCAGCCTCAATGGGATTCCCAATGCGGCGTCGTCGATGTACAAATCGGCATATACCTTACGCGAATTAGACCATGACTGATCAGGATTCTCGTTGATACCGTACAGCGGGATATCGTTTTTGGCGAACCAGCTGATAGCTTCCTCGAGCGTGTCATGCTCCTCCGGATTCCAGGTATTGCTCAATTCATTATGATCCCTCATGGTAAGGAGGATAATCTTGTGACCGTTCGATGTAAGGGCGCGTAACGGTTTGATGGCGCCGATTTCTTTGCCGACATGCGGAAAGGCGTGTGTCACGCAAGTACCGTCGAAATCCACGGCTATCGTGTAATTCTTGTTTTTCATTATTTTATCACTTGATTTAACATTGTATCTTCAAAATGAATATGCTCTAACGTATCGTTACCGTGACGGTAAATGCAAATCTTACCGTTCTTCAGGGTAATCTCATAGTCATGATAACTGATTTCGAAACCGCGGGTACGGTTGCAGACGTAAAGGCGATCCTGCTCATCTGATTCGGTGGTGAGTATATCGCCTTCTGACGTAACAAAACGATGCTTCGGATCACATAATTGGAGAAAGGGCATCTGACGTAATACATATATTTCGAAAAACAGCCATCGAATACCCGTTTTACGGATATACTCTCCTGCGAATTCGTTAAAGATTCGCATTTTCAATTGCCATGGACAAAATGATATTTTAAGCTTGTTCATTGTCTGGGATATAAAGGATTGTACCGTTGTCTTTATGAATGTCCGTTTTCTCGATTACCTTCAACGCATGGGAGTCGGGATGCCGCAGGATTTCTGTGGCAAGCTTGTCCTTATATTCTTGCAGATTGAACACGCTCGTAATGACATGCTCTCCATGTTTCGTGGGCACCCTCGCGTATACTTTACCGCCGACACCGGTAATGATATCGTAAAGAAGATTGAAGATAACGTCGTTCTCGTCTTTCTCGTCGATATCGAAAATCCAGCGTTTGCCTTCGCCGCCATTGCAAGTCTTGCCGCATGCGACGTTATAGGCGCGTTTCGCCGATTTATAGTCGTGCGTATAAAGGCAGTCCGCCAACTGCTTCAATGCCGCGAACGCGGTCTTTTCGAACGAACGCCTATTAAGGTAAAACATGGCACGTGCGTTCAACGCGTCGCAAATCGGCTTGATTTCCTTTTCGAATACACGATCCAGCTTCTCCGAATCGTTGATGAAGTATGTCTTTACCAGTTTTGTATTCGACGACAGATCCGGATTGTCTTTGCGGCGTTGGATAATCTCTACCTTGTAGAAAGTATCCTCATCCGGAAAATCTATGAGTGTTTTAATAAGAGCAAGGTTGTTAATCATTATTGTACTACATTTACAGATACAATAAATATACGATTTTTAAAGGAATATGGAAAAGAAGCATGCATATAATTTTATGATGATACCGCTTGAATAACAGTCTGATAGCCTCATGAAAAGTCCCGTCGGAACTTTTTGACAAGTTTTAACAGTCGATTTCAAGTGACATTATGCAGGAAAATAAAAAGGCGGACCCTTTCGGATCCGCCTTGGGTAAAATCCAGAAACGAACTTAGATTACCACCACCCTGATTTTGTCGAGTACTGCTTCAGGATTGAACTCCCTTGTCGCGATGTCGTTAAACATCGCATAGCCATAACCGTAGTAATAGTTCACCTTGCCGTCGTTCTTGAACGGTACGGTGCCGTAGGTGGCGAAATCGATGCAGTAGACATACGGAGAACATACGTCATGGACATAGTTCTTGTATGCGCTGCTGGTCCATCTTCCGCTGTTGCACTCGTTGTCGGAAAGCAGGATGACCCTGTCGTACTTACGGCCTTCAGAACGCATCAAATCGAAAACCGATCCGATGTTCGTGCCGCCGTAGTCCTTGTCGCGCAAAGCTTCTGCCAAAGCGAACGGTGACATACCCTTTCTTACTTTGGTGTAATAACTTGCGGTGTTGCCGAACCTGATGATATCGGCATCAGTGGCGAGGGCCAAAGTAGCGGCGATCAGCGAAGCCTTACCGATGCAGTTGGCGCGCATCTCAGAATACCTCTGGTTACCGGTAAACTGCCTGCAGTTCGACCAGAACATGGAACCGGAGCAGTCCAATGCGACGCAGGTCTTGCCGGGCAAAGCCGCCTTGAGGTTAGGCAATGCCTTGATGTAGCCGTCCTGTAGTGCATTGCATACCTGATGGTACTTGGCATGATAGCCGCAATCCTGGTTAATCACCTCATTGGCGATATCCATTTGGTAAGGCATAATCTTGCCGTCGACGATTTTCTTGCCGTCGGAGATAAGATTACACAGCATGTCAATGGTTTCATTGTCGCCGTCCTTCATGATGTTGCGGATGTTACGCAACGCGGCGAGAATGCCGAGCTTGCCTTCCTTAAGCATGCCGTTCCAGTTGGCGTTCTTTGCGTCGGAAAGAAGCTGCTTACCTTCATCCTCCGTAATCTTGCCGTCCTTCACCGCTTTCGCGACTTCCTGGCCGGCTTCAGACTGTGCGACCTCCCATGTGTCGGCTGAAACCGTAATGCCGCGCATGATGGCGTCAAGCGTCTTCATTTCGGTATCGGTGCCCTCAAGGGAAACCTTTACGGTAGCCTTTGACTTTTCCGGGTTCGGGTGCACCAGATTGGCGATGTCAACAGTAACCTTGCGGTACTTCGAAAGGGTGTACGTATCGGCGTTCTCCAAAACAGAGGCGAAACCCTTTTTCATGGCGTTCGTGACGGTACCGTCACCAAGGGCGTCATAGACGTCCTTGATGGCCATCATGTCATCAAGACGATAAATGCAGCCGCCTTGCTTTTTCTTACGATCAAACGCAGCGTAGAAACGCTTGGCGTAATCGGTGCCCGAAATGAATGGGGCCACGATGGCGGCGGCGACATTGTTCATGTCACGCATGCCTTCGCCCATGCAGCGGGACCACACGATTGCCTGACATACGAAATACGCGTTTCCGCCGACGCAGATGCGTTCGATAAGATCGCGCAGTTCACGCAATGTCTGGTTTTCGGAACGGTACGCCTGCGGTTCGATTTTGCAGGTGTTCAACATCGCAACAAGACGGATTTCGTCTTCCAACGAATACGCCTTGAAACCCTGACGGTTTACGGTATCCTCCTGCGGGATATTGTTCGCCTCTACAATACGCTCTACCGGAGCGATTCCACCGAGAACATGCTTAAGCTGTTCGTTTCTTTGCTTCATTTTTACCATAACTCTTGACTTTTTATGTTAATAAAAGAATTTATTCAAATATACGATTTGTTTCCGAATATAAAAAAGAAAGCCGTCCTTAAAAAGAACGGCTTTCCGGATTCTTAGGTATTACCCTAAGCTCAAACAACATAAAATCAACAGGAAAATTCATTAAAAGAAATGTAAAGAATTTTATCGCCAGGGAACTTTACCGACTTATGCCCCAAGATCTTTCGATCCAGTCGGTAGCGGGGAATGATTGCTAATTGAAATTGTCATAATGTGGTTGCGAGGATTGGTTACCTCGCCGGAATTTAATGACGATGAACCCCTGACAATGACTGTTACATTTTATAGTTTGCGCGAAGGAAAGCCGCGAGAACATTGATAATTTCGACGGGAATCGAACCCGCTACCCAAAACTGTGGATGTTTTTGTTCTAACCAAATGAACTACGAAGAAGCTCTCACGTTGACTGTCACGCTTTTTTACCAAGAAATTTAAAGAACGTTTTATTAACTTTTCGTTAACAATTTAAATATATGAAATGTCTGCGGAACGGAAAAACTTTCTGGATATTTTTTTTCAAAAAATTCAGGAAGCAGCGGAGTGGCAGGGATTCGAACCCTACACGCGTATAGCGTGCGATCTGCTTAGCAGGCAGTCCCTACTCCTTGCAGGTTGCGCACTCCGTTCGTTTTATTTATTTAATCCTACTATCGATTCTCGCCTTTTTGAGCAAATTTTTATACCCCTTTCGACATTTTTTCTCAAATTTTCCAGGCCTTCCTTTTTTATGACTTGTTCGATATCCGGAAACGTTTCCTCTATCAGTCGTAATGTCTTTTCCGAACTGTCACATGCATCGACCGTATCGAGGTTTTCAGACAGCGCGGTGATGAATGAATCCAGCATACCTGAACCGCATAACGATATTATCAAGTTCTGCATATGCTTCTTGGCGGCTTCTTCTGAAATCACCTCGACAGTTTCTTTAACGTTTCGTTTATTTTCCTTATCCATAATCAATTGTCCCCAAACCTGTATGAAACGAATGCGAAATCCTCGTACGGTACAAAGCCTAGTTCCGCCAATTCGGCCTTATCTTCTTCAGACACGTCGTCGGGACTTACACAGTTCACTATCAAAATATCGTGTTCGCATTTTGTAGGATGCCTGGAATCCGTGTATTTCATGAAAATCTGCAATGCCTTAATCAAATCGTTCATAGCAAATATTTTTGATAAACCCAAAAAGTAATATTGTATTTTTCCCTTAACCAATCCCATTCGGAATGATGCTGGGATTTGTTCTTGGAATCGCCGCCGTACCAACCTACCGTATTTTTCAGCACCCCGAGTTTGCCGTTTTCGGTTTTATACAAGACAGGTTCATACCAGTCGTCAGGCGCGGTATCCGCTGAAATCCATTCAAACGATTTCACCATAATATAAATATATGAAATTTTACAAAAATCAGAAAACATCATCCGTAAACAATTCGACCGTATCGGACTTGATGTTCTGCAGCAGTTTTTGCGCGGCGAGATCCGCCACCAGTTCCTTCGCTTTTCTTTCCGCTTCAACCTTGGCGTCGGCAAGCTTCTCCTGCTTATGTTTTTCCCATATGGCGGTCATTTCGACGCCGGTGGTCTTTTCTTCGTCAGACCAGTACCTGAACGCTGCCAGCTTGGCGAGCTTCAGCTGTTCTTCCAGAAACAGCTTCCTTACCTTTTTGCTGCGGCATGCTCCGCTGTATCCGTATTTCTCCTTTTGTATATGGCCGTCTTCGTTATATGTCAGCAAAGCCGGCTTGTACGCGCCGTATTTGAAATTCTCATCAAGGAACTCAATAACCTTATCCTTTATGCTTTCCGGTACGCAATAGTAGAAATGGTATATCCGTTCGTCGTCGTGATGGTGATCCTTCTTGAAATCCGCCTTGAAATCTTCGAACGACCTCTTTATCTCTATTTCAGTCAGGTATCCGTTCGGCGTCATGATAATGAAATCCGCCTCGTAGTCCAGCAAACCCCATGAGACGTTCGGCACCATCAAATCCGCGCGCGGATTCCATATGCCGCAGTATCTTATGCAGTACTGTATCTGCCGTACCGTCAAATTAGTCGCGATCATCCGTATCCATATACTTTGAAACAAATTCCTGTTCTGAAATTACATGCATGAGCGTATTCCGGTTTTCCCTGAAATCTCGCCATGTCAATTCCGACTTTTCCGGAAGGTGAATGCATATGTCTTTATTGTCTTGCTTCCTGATAATGCCGACACCCCAATCGGTATCGACAACATTCATTACAAGACCTTGCTTCATGAGTTCGGCCACGCCTTTCCAAACGTCACCGTTCCAACCCGCCGAAATACGCGGTACTACCTGCATACGTTCGTTACCGGGCAGACAGTCGTGAACCACTATCGTGCCGTTATCCGTTAATATATTCAATGAATTTATTATATCACGCGCGACTTGCTGCTGCTCGTGTAAACCGTCTACCAGTATAATGTCATACCTTTTTTCGTTTTGCGCGAAAAACTCGTCGGATGTCATGCGGTATGTCAGCAGGACTTTTATGTTTTCCGGCAATTCGCCGTTGAACCTCATATCATATATGTCATGATCCTTCTGTATATAGGGATCGACAGACTCTTTGTTTTTACAAACTATCTTGGAATACTCTATTCCCGTGTCAAGACCTATCTCCAGATATGAAGTGTAACCGTATTTTTTTATAAGATTGTTTATTATATCCGTTTTTGTCATATTCTAATTCTTTTATAAATTATATCCTTTATCGTTAAATGAGATTATAATAAAAAAGCCCCGTCTCACGACGAGGCCTTATTATGTAAGTAAATTTACGAGATAGGGCTGAGAAACCTTTCAGAGTCTGAGAAACCTTCTTACTTGGATTACCTATTTTCCATGCACAAATCCGGTTTTATTCACCTGTTGCCTATCAACCATACAGCTCCTCACGGAATCGGCTGCCATTTCACCTTTTGGAATTAACCAACTGACACCACTTCACAAATCGCGGACCCGTTCCATCAACTTCCGTTAAATTCTCAGTGGAATTACATTTGCTACTGAGTGGTCTGTACTTACTATAAAATAAGGGAAACTTTTCCCTCATTTTTTATAGTGCAGATGGGTGCAACGGGGCTTCCCATATACACTTTGGTGGCCAGGGAAGGATTCGAACCTCCAGATACCCGCATCTCACCTAGAATATCGGCAGGATTTATATTATTACACCGTATACCAGTTCCGGCACCTGGCCATGACAAAAAATCTGAAGAAATTCGGTATGCCGTAACAGAATGATAGATTCATTAAAATTGAATTGGGTTTACCAATTTCCCTATTCGCCCAAATAGCAGGCAAAACTGGACTCGAACCAGTATTATCGAAGTAGGGCATATCCTTACTGTCAGATTTGCGGAGGAGGTAGGACTCGAACCTACAGACAAATTTAGTATGTGCAAGATCCAACATTCTTGTGCGTTTACCAATTCCGCCACTCCCCCAGGGATTGCCGCTATATTCCGCTGCGGTAATCCCGGATTGCAAGATTGCGTTCAGGCGACTTAAAATGAAGCTGTTTTAACTCTGTCTCCAATTGACCACTCTGGCAAGCGCCCTTATGAAGGTTTTACAGATCCTTAACTGAAATAATGGAGGGCGCTACGGGATTCGAACCCGAGTACGACAGAATCAGTATCTTTACGCATACTAAATGACACCTGGCATCTCGCAATGACGCCGACTGTAAAGCTCTTGACACAAAGCTAACGCATTAAATATCTAGGATTTGATGACGCTTATGCTAAGGCTAAAGCTTCAGTCAATATTTTAATTACAAATTTTCAAAGAACATTGTCAGCATTCGTCTGACATTTTAAATATATGAAAACTTTTATAATTGAAAAAGCCGATTTAAATTTGTTTACCTTTCATATAAAGTTTTTCAGTAGGCTGTAGGTTCCCGTTCTTCTGACGGCGCCTGTATTCCGCGGCATCGGCATCAATGCCGGTATATGGGTATCTGCCGTATCCGTGCTCATTGCGGAATTTGTCGTTACGTACGCGCATTTTCGCCTCATACGGAGTATCACCGGTCGATGAGTATGACGAATAATGCTCTATGATGATGGCGCCGCCGTCGTTACAGAACATCAGCTGCTTGTTTAATGGCTTATAGAAATCCAGCATATAGATATATTCCATCGCATCTTCCGGTATGTAGCCCTTGAATTCGGCATCCTGCAAATCATAGCTTACTTCGTTTTGCCTTGCATCCGAGCTTCCCTTGTAGTTATATTTGCCGCGAAGCGTAACCAATCCGTCATGATCCGCTATCGCCTTCGTAAGCTCTTGGTCATTGAAGCTTTCGTTCAATGAATTTTTAAATGACTTGAAATTACGCCTGAAACTGTCGGCTTTACTTTCCGTTATTTCGTCAAGAAACTCCACCGTGTCTTCAATCAATACCGAAAGTCTGCTGTTGGAATTATCCCAATCTACTTGATAACTGCCGCTATCATCCACCTTTACGATAGTACCTGTTTGACCAATAAGTCTTCTCATTTGCGGATCGTTTTCCGCATCCGCTATGTCGACAAGACGTATTCTCCTGCCTACATCCTGCTTTCTTTTCTGTATAATATCATATCTGTTCATAATATAAATATTAAATTTATATTATTTATTAAAAAATAAGGCCCGTATCGCTACAGGCCTTATTCTTTTAATAGTGTAAGCAAAGCTTTACACACCCTTGTGGATGAAATTCAGCATGGCCTTCACGTCAAGGTTGCTTTGGGCGGCCTCCACGTCATTGACCTCCTTCAAAGCTGCGATGACGGCGTTGAGCAACCTGCTCTTACGATCGAGCAACTGTGCCTTCTGCGTCTGCGTCCATTCACCGGAGAACTTCTGCATGGTGTAGTCACCAATTTCGACGGTCTTCTTCTTCACCGTGGTCTTGGCGTTGTAGTTGGCCGGCAGGTGGGCGGGATCCAGGTTCGGATCTTTCAGGATAACCTCTTCCGACTCGGTAGTACGGGTGACACCCTTCAGCATCGGGGTGCAAAATACCTCGCGGCCAGTATAGTCGCCGTCGGCCTTGGTCCAGACCTCTGAATCGGAACGGACAGGCAAAGTCTCGTACATGAGATCCAGCGGACCGGAAGTCAAGATGCTCTTCAGACGCATAAGGTCAAGGGCGGTAAGTTCGCCGAAATTGATACCGTCGACAACCAGCGGCACTTTCTTGGCGCCGAGCGAATTGGTGGCCTCGACGGAAAACTGTTCGGTAAGGTAGTTGATTGCGACCTTGTCGGCAAACCAGTCAAGCTGCTCGTTGACGGTGCTCTGGACAGCGGTAGTGCCTTGCTTGGTGGGATCCTCGGGGTATCCTTCCCTCGGGGCGTAGGTCTTACGTTCTCCACGGAACATACCTTGCTTGTTCTTGAACAAAGCGGCATAAGCGCTCATTTCCTTGTTGAACACCGCCTGCGAATGGTCGACCTTGGCGAGCAGGGTGTTCATCTTGATGATATTCTTTTCAGCCATAAAAGATGAATTTGAAAGTTAGTGAATAAATTGATAATCTGTTTTAAATATATGAAAAAAGAATTAAAACAAAAAAGGGGAATCCGAAGATTCCCCTTATAATTTATAAAATAAAAATTTATTCCGTCTTGTTACTTTCGTCACCGTTTCCGGTATCGTCCCCTCCGGTTTCCTTTCCTTCGTCCGATTCATTACCGGAACTGTCGGATGTACCGATTGACGAATCATTGCCGCCGGTACTCGTATCGGTATCCTCGCCTTCAGGCTTTACCGCGGTACCGCTGGAACTGTCATTACCGGAAATGGTGGAAGAATCATTGCCCGAACCGCCGGTATTATGTTCCGTCACAGTAGAAGAATCACCGCCGCTTGACTCCGGTGGAAGCGATTGCGTCCATGTTGCGGTGCCGTCGGGAACCGGCGATATTACAAGCACTGCACCAGCGGGTATATTTTGCATAAAGTCCACTATCACGGCATTCGCTGAACTGACGGCTACTTTATGTAAAAGATTACCGCAAGGTATACTGTTTATATATAGATTCGCGATAATATCTCTTGTATTCAAGTTATGCGTTATTTCATATCTTGCATTTGTATAACCACTCATTACCTGCGTCGTAACAAATTTTACACCGCTAATGTTCTTTATAGAATCTTCAGTGGCTATATTCTTCCACAATATACCTATTTTAGGCTCTTCGAACGACACTTTCAACTTATTGCTGCTGAACGTAATTATGCCGGCGTATTGCGGATTGTCCGATAAAACATTCGGACCAACAAGACGCATATATTGGTTTACCTGGGTACTCGGCGTACCTATCTTAAATATCCCTGACATATTTTTTAATACTTATATTTTATGTATTTATTCAATATAGCGATTCAAATACTTTTTTCTTTTCCTCCGTTATCTCATTGTATTTAAAAAATTTGGATATATTCAGAGTCAATGAGCAATTGCTTTGATCCGGATATCCTCTTTTCATCTTATCCCTCCACTCTTCTGCCGTTTTCGTCGTGTAGTGATGCAGAATCGCCCTGCTATAGTCACACGGCTCCCACGGACTTGCCGGAATCTTCGATACCGTACCGTCGGAACGGTACACCTTTGCCGTATTACGGATAAGCGGGACATGCGGGTTTCTGGCACGATTCCATACTATATCCGCTTGTGTCCGTATTATGCTTTTGATATGATCGTTTTCAGGTATATTCCTGTACTGTATACGTATATCAGGCGGCAACGCTTTAGTAAACCGTTCCCTTACGGGTCTGCCGTCATTGACCACCAAATTATTGTCGCCGTATATCTTCCAGTTCACCTTTATCACGTCAGCATCCGGAAAGCTTTCGAGATAGTCATGCAGATTACCGTCTATTATTTCAAGGAATTCATCGCAATCGAAAAACATAATCCAGTCGTATTCCCGTCTGTATCGTTCCCAACAGTCTTGATACGCCAAAAGCTGACATACCCTTTTTCCGCGATAATCTATTATTGTTACGAATCCCTGATTTATGTAATCCCGTATTACGGATTCAAACCTTTCTCCGTCTGTATCATTGTTATCGAATATGCAAATATGTGATACTCCGAGTGCTTTATAGTATTCTATAAACTCACGTATATATTGGTTTTCCGTTTTGGCTATGCAGCAAAGCAGTATATTCATAATGATATCCGTTTCTTTATTTATAAAATAAAAAAGTCAGGCCGAGCCTGACTTTCATTATGGTTGGGATACAAGGATTCGAACCTTGACTTAGTGATCCAGAGTCACCCGTGCTACCGTTACACCATATCCCATTGAATATCCAGGACCGCTATTACGCAAATGATTATCTTTGGCGCTGCGTCCTTCCGCAAGATTACTATTCAGTGCTCGAGTTCCAAATTCATGCCTGCGAGGTGTCTTGCAGTTGGCCTCAAACCATATCTTTTATTTGATTATTGATGGCTGCTTCCAAGCCCACAACCTGGATATTATTTCAATAACTCGGATTTATAGTATATCATTCCGATTTTTTTCGCTATATCTTCAGAAAATGTATCTGGCATAACTATAAAAGAACGTACCAATACACCGTTTATGATTTCGTTTATATCGGTTTTAACCAATTTATCGGCCAAATAGATATAATCGCAATTTGTCATCTTCATGATTACCTGCGCTCCGCCGTCCTCCAGCATTTCCATGATACCCGGATTTTTCTCCATGAACATGATAATATGATCGGTATATTTCAGTCCCATATAATATTTTATTTTTAAATGTCAAATATCGCACCGAGACTTCCGTTGGTAATTGCTGGAATTGATACTCCACTTATGATATCAATCTCATCGATACTCCTGCCGATGATTTCGGTTATCTGCCCCGATTACTAGCAGCACACTAGATGATGTGGAAAAAAGTCTTACTTTGTTCGAAGCTATTTGCAATTCGCTTCTACTTTCCTTACTGCGAGCACCTATATGCAATCAAGGTTTTACCCCGCCATACAGAACCCATTTGATAAGACATCCTGTGATATTTAACATCGTGCGCTCGCAGGGATTCGAACCCTGGACCCCGAGATTAAGAGTCACGTGCTCTAACCAGCTGAGCTACGAGCGCATATGTGTCCACAGCAGGAATCGAACCCGCGTATACCGTTTTAGGGACGGCCGGCCGACCATTGGCCCATGCGGACATTAAGCAAAGCTCACAAGGAGCTTTGCTTTTTTATTGGCAGGAAAGGAGTTTCAGTCGCCTGAACATCCTCCTGTCATAACATACGCTAATCGCCGTAAGCTTGTTGTGCAAATCCGGTTCATAGAATCTGGAATACGGAATACGCAGTTTTGCGAGTTTCCTGCTCCAATATCGTATGTTGCACCTCAAATATATGAGATACTCGTTTTCCCAAGAATCCAAACCGTTGTTATCGAGCATATATTGCGCAACCGCATGCCCGCCTTGCACCGCACCATAAACAGGTTCTAACGAATTGTCTACAAGTACGTACAGACGTCTGTCTTTTTTATCGATTGCTTTGCTCTTCATCTCTAAAGTAATCGATGATTTTCTTAAGATATGTCCAACGGCCTTCTTCTACCTCTTTTTTAAGAGCTTCGAGCTTATCGTTTTTCTTCGTTTTCCGCTCATACCTCAATAATGTATATGCAAGGTTAAACAGATGTGCCATAGAAGTTGTAGAAGTGAACCTAATATCATCCATAGGAACGATGTTAAGTTCGGAGATTTCTTTTACACTGGATTTATCATCATACAATGTCCAATAGTAACCATTTGCAAGTAAGTTTTCAGCATTACGTGGAGTAAGATAGATTTTAGAATCTTTATGTTCTTTCATCACATACTTCTTCGTTTTTGCGTCATACTCATGCGTATATGTCACAAGCGTGATTGTCTCTCTTTCGCCGTTGAATTTTACGGTTTTTCTGTGATTCTTGATTGTCCTCTGAAGGACCGCAATATCTTTTACGATTTGCTTTAATTGATAGATTTTTGATGTAGTCTCCATAATAGTTACTTTAATTTTTGAGTTAAAAGATTAAATGAATTAATAAGTTAAAACGAAAATCAAAAGCAACTTTAAGGAGGCTTGTCAATAACCTACAGGAATCTGTATGTTCTCATATTATAACGAATTTAATTTTGAAGTTCAAAACAGGCAGCAAGATATATCTCACTGTGTTGGCCCGGCAGGACTCGAACCTGCAATCTTCTGAGTCAAAGTCAGACGTGTTAAACCAGTTCCACTACGGGCCAATATTAACCTCCTTGTCTAATCCGGCGAGCCTTATTTATTTCGTGCACGCCACCGATTTCCACGGTTATTTACACTTTTAGGCAGAGGTTAATGGGTGAGTGATGAGATACGATCTCACAACCTCCAGAGCCACAATCTGGCGCTCTAGCCAATTGAGCTACACCCACCATAAAAATAAGACGGTTTCTCTCCCGCCTGTCACCACAGTTTTTCTTATTTTTTGCCCAGGAACCCTGGTTAAACCTGGTCAGTGACCGGCCAAGGAATCGAACCTCGGAATCTAAATTCCGCAAGACCTTACTCCTTAGAACGGGTTGCCTACAACCATCATAAACTATACTATCTAAGTTTCACAAACTATAAACGCATGTCGCCATGCGGACCGTCTTGCTTCCTTTACGCATTTCCGTTTATGCTATCCGATCATAAAGAGCTCCAGGAAATTTCGAACTTTCCTGAATTGTTACTTGCTGTGCTTGTTCCCTTTACACCATTTTCATTAAAGAGTCTTGCCCGACTAAGTTGACTAGTACATAATGTCAGAGTCTCTACATTCCAAGTATCTCTTAGTGCTCCTCCGGGGATTCGAACCCCAATTCACCGTAGTTAACTCGAGTACTGTACGGCAAACAGTTAATAGCTACTAAGCATACAGAATTACAGCGACATACGTATTAGCTGTTTCTATACTTAACAAAGGAGCATTTGTAGCGGGAGGTGGATTCGAACCACCGTGGTACGGCTTATGAGACCGAGCTGGAACCATCTCCAGTCCATCCCGCAATAACAATATAAATATACGTTTTTTATCCGTATATAAAAAGTCGGGGTTGAACGAATCGAACGTTCGCGAAGTTATTCCACAGCTGCCACTATTACCTTCTCCCGGACCAATCCCGGGCGTGTCTGCCATTCCACCAAACCCCTATATGAATTTACAAAGGAATCACCTTTTCTATGCATTCCGGCGGTATATTATTATATGTGAAATATGAAATATCGTCATCCATTGCCAGATCTTTATAAAAAGGTATATGCCTTTTACTCAAATTGATTTTTAACGCTGTCATACATTTACTCGTACCCGATACAATACTTGCTAAATCTTTAAGTGTATCTTTTATTGTACGGTTTATTGTTAGCGGATCTATCGCAATTACATATATACGTTTTGGAAATATCCGATATATACCACCCTTTTTTTCGCTTCCGTTTTTACATCGCAATCCCGTTCTTTTAATTTTTTCAATATCATTATCAAATGTAATATGATATACTATGCCATGACAATTTTCATATATATATGAATCTGCTGATTCCGAATATTTTGGCTCGGCAATTATTACATTTTGCTTTATGACTGTTATGAAATAATTATAAAATTCAAGTATATTATTAAATTTTTCATCTTTTTTTATATAGTTCTTATCAGATTCGCTACCAAAGAATATATATACAAGTGTTTTATCTGCGGCGTCTTCATATATAATATTCTGTATTTTCTCCCCGTATTCTTGTAGTAAAGCATTCTTCAATTTACCGGCATCATGCGTTTGCAGATTTTCCAATATAAAATCATAATGAGGATTTTGTATAAAACGCTTATTAATTTCATCTGTAACAAATGGAAATGACTCCTTAAGCAATTCATATTTTTTATCCACTATTGCACCATAATCAAGACTTTTGGAATATAAGCTATTTATAAATGATTCCACATCCCTCTTATTATAATTATCATCGCATAATTTTACCAACATGGCACGGATACGTAATTTTCATATTTGATATAAAGAGTTTACTTCCTGTTAAGGCTTATGACCGTATTATAGAAACTCATGTAAAGACTTTACCCTCTTACGATAGGGCGCACAGTTTGGTTTCCCAGGGACCGACGACGATACGTTACAGGGAGCTACCCTTAAAATGTCTGGGCGGAAGGATTCGAACCTTCGAAATCTCATGCACCCGAAGCATGCGTGTTGACCGGACTACACCACGCCCAGCGGTCGGGAGGTTTGTCCGCCTATGCTTGCATTACTCGCCGGGCCTCCCTAAGCAGTTTTTCTGCAGTTTTCTGCTCTGTCGGGGTGACAGGGATCGAACCTGCGAACCTCATGGTCCCAAACCACGCGCGCTACCAACTGCGCCACACCCCGTATGTACTGTCGGCCAGGATGGACTCGAACCATCAAACTTTTACCTTATCAGGGTAACGTGCTAACCAATTACACCACTGGCCGAAAAAACCGAGACGTTTGACGACTCGATATTCCGAAATCAAGGTTAATCGATATTCGCAAGATGAATTGTGCGAAACCGACATGCATCCGCGCGTGTACAATTCATCTCCAGGCGCTGCCGATGTTTCCCCTTGACCTCTGTACGGTTACGATAGATGTGCCTGAGATTCGCGCCTCTCTCGATGAGGGCATTACCTTGCCACCGATACCATTTGACATCTACAGGTTATGCATCACCCGCAGACGGCGATTTTATACTCGGCCATACTCTTTGTCACCGTCCATGTACTAAGTGCCTTCGCCTCAAACGATGGTAGGTCTTTTCCATGTTTTAACCGTCATGTACCCCGTGAACGATTCGAACGCTCATCCTGACATCCGTAGTGTCGTATCCTATCCTTTGAACGAACGGGGCATATTGAACAGTAGATTTCTCCATTTACGGTTATACTCGTCTATTGTCACCAAGTTTATAGCGCTATTATTGATTGACTATCGTCAACGAATATCTGTTCTTCCGGATACATAACGGCATGTCGAATCCAGCGTTAGTATCATTACCCAAAGTGTAGACCTACAGGGACTCTAACCCTGATTTAAGGCTTAGAAGGCCCTCGTTCTATACAGTTGAACTATAGGTCTTTGAAAATTTAACCTTTACTTTACTTTCTACACAATATCTTTTTCTTAATCCGATATTCGTACCCCAGGAGGGAATCGAACCCTCACCCTACTATTACTTCGGACCCGCGTCTGAGACGGGAGCGTCTACCAATTCCGCCACCAAGGCATAAAACTAAACATCCTTGCAAGATTCATGAAGCGTGCTACCGTTACACCAAGGAGTCGAACCAATCCTCTTCATGTGTATGTTTAGTTTTGTACCTCGAGAGGGAGTCGAACCCTCAATCCTTTCGGAACCGGATCCTAAATCCGGCGCGGCTACCAGTTTCGCCATCAAGGCATTAATATGTGGACCAGACGAGAATCGAACTCGCCACGATCTCCCTGCCAGAGAGTTCCGCCTGCCTTGGTACATGCCGGCCCAAAACTAAACAGTAGAAGAGATTATCCTGTACAAAAACCCTAAACCTTTTCATCGGCTGACTGCGCTGTCTTACGCCGTGCCGGGACAATCTCATTGGTGGACTAACTACTTGGAGTTTCTTTGTCCAGACCCAATCTAAAGGGCGTTGCTCTGTTCTTATGTCACTACTGTTTGTGGATCCGGAGGGAGTCGAACCCTCAGCCTTTCTATAGCGCAACTACAACATCCTCGTGTCGGGCACTAACTACGTGCGCTGGCCTCTATGGCGGAAGTTACAGCGGACCCATATAGTCCATCGAGTTTTTCAGGCCTCTCGTCCTACAGTAAATACTCTTAAAAACTGCGGATACCGCGGACTATCGGTATAGTACATACGATTACTCCGGAACTTCTCAATTCCGGCCTTACGTCCTGC
>JAEEGL015652623.1_pt1 | contig 37291 bp, 21 predicted proteins | sample 9134231 | NCBI WGS metagenome assembly JAEEGL01 (sample SAMN16246548, study PRJNA631951) | gut metagenome | biome: gut microbiome; feature: rumen; material: fiber-attached | host: Bos | place: Iran: Karaj | collected 2018-10 | reverse complement strand
CCATGCGAGTTTGCGCTGACCACCTGCGTGCTGTTTCGTTCTCGATTGCCGACGGCCAGATGCCGTCGAACGCCAAGGCCGGCTACGTCATCCGCCGCATCCTGCGCCGTGCCGTCCGCTATGCCTACACGTTCCTCGGACAGAAGGAGGCATTCCTGTATAAGCTGTTGCCCACGCTCGTTGAGGAGATGGGCGACGCCTTCCCCGAACTGAAGGCTCAGCAGCAGCTCATCGGCCGCGTCATCAAGGAGGAAGAGGACTCGTTCCTGCGTACCCTCGACAAGGGCATCAGCCTGCTTGACAAGGCGATGGCTGAGCTCAAGGCTGCTAAGAAAACTGAACTGGATGGTGAGCAGGCTTTCCGCCTCTTTGACACCTATGGTTTCCCGCTCGACCTGACGGAGCTCATCTGCCGCGAAAACGGCTTTACCGTCAACGAGGAGCAGTTCAACGTGGAGATGCAGAAACAGAAGGAGCGCGCCCGCAACGCCGCCGCCGTCGAGAATAGCGACTGGACCGAGCTCGCCGCAGGCGAAAGGCTACGGGTAGGCGACGAACAGTCGGGAATGCAGCAGTTCGTGGGCTACGACTACACGGAATACACCTGCCACATCCTGCGCTACCGCAAGGTGACACAGAAGAAGAATGAATACTACGAGCTGGTGCTCGACTACACACCGTTCTACGGTGAGATGGGCGGACAGGTCGGCGACAGCGGTGTGCTGGTCAACGAGGCCGAGACCGTCGAGATTGTCGACGCCAAGCGCGAGAACAACCAGACGGTACACATCGTCAAGCGACTGCCCAAAGACCCCACGGCCGAGTTCATGGCCTGCGTCGACACCGACAAGCGCGATGCCTCAGCAGCCAACCATACGGCCACTCACCTGCTGGACTACGCCCTGAAGCAGGTGCTCGGCGACCACGTGGAACAGAAGGGTTCATTCGTTTCGCCTGACACCCTGCGCTTCGACTTCTCACACTTCGAGAAGGTCAGCGACGAGCAGTTGCGCCAGGTGGAGCGCATGGTCAACGACATGATCCGTCAGGACATCCATATCGACGAACACCGCGACGTACCCTTCGACGAGGCCAAGAAGCTGGGCGCCATCGCCCTCTTCGGCGAGAAGTACGGCGACAAGGTGCGTGTGGTGCGCTTCGGTCCCTCGTGTGAGTTCTGTGGCGGTATCCATGCTTCCTCGACAGGCCGCATCGGCTTCTTCAAGATTCTCAGCGAGAGCTCGGTAGCTGCCGGCATCCGCCGTATCGAGGCCCGTACAGGCCATGAGTGCGAGGAGCTGATATACAGCATGGAGGATATGCTGAAGAACATCAAGTCGTTCTTCGTGGGTGCCAAGGATCTGCAGGCCGTCATCAAAAAGTACATTGACGAGCACGACGCCATGAAGAAGGAGATTGAGGCCTTCCAGGCTCAGGCCGTCGAGCGTTTCGCCAAGAAGCTTGTCGAGAAGGCCCGCACCATCAACGGCGTGACGGTAGTCACAGGCGTCATGCCCATGGCTCCCGCTGCTGCCAAGGATATGGCCTTCAAGATTCGTGCCTCCGTCGAGGGCTCGCTGCTCTGCGTCATCGGCTCGCACGAGCAGAACAAGCCTCAGCTCTCTATCATGATGAGCGACGACATGGTCAGCGGCCACGGTCTGAATGCCGGACAGATGGTGCGCGAGGCCGCCAAGCTCATTCAGGGCGGCGGTGGCGGTCAGCCCCACTTCGCTCAGGCCGGCGGCAAGAATGTCGACGGACTGTCGGCTGCGGTTGATAAAGTCATCGAATTGGCAAAGTTGTAAAACGAGACACATTTCCACACTTTTTCCCTAAAGAGCCGGCATTTGCCGGCTCTTTTTAGTTAAATACAGTTAAAGCAGCACCTTTTATGAGTGCTGAGTCAAATATAAGTATTATATTTGTCATTCTGTAACAAAAAAACAATCTATAATGAACCGACATCTATTAGCCGCCGCCGTCCTGGCGGTCATGACAATACCCGCCGCTTCACAGACCACCAGTCTGAAGAACAACCTGCTCTACGATGCCACGCTGACACCGAACATCGGCATTGAGCAGAAGATTGACAGTCTGTCGACAGTTCAGCTCTTCTACGGTCTGAACCCTTGGCGACTCAGCGACACGAAGCGCCTGCGCCACTGGAGCCTCATGCCCGAGTATCGCCGCTGGTTCAAGGAGCCCTTCCTTGGACATTTCGTCGGACTTCATGCCTTAGGCGGTGAGTTCAACATTGCCGGCATTGGCCCCACGGCCTGCATCCGCGACTACCACTACGAAGGCTGGTATGTGGGCGGTGGACTGACCTACGGCTACGCCTGGCGACTCTGCGACTACTGGAACTTAGAGGCCGCCATTGGTCTGGGATACGTCCACTTGGCTTATGACAAATATGAGAATGAGGAGTGCGGGCTGCCCTTGGGCAACGGCCGCCGCAACTACGTCGGTCCCACGAAGCTGGCCCTGAACCTGGCGCTGCTGCTCGGTCCGCGTCCGAAGCCGGCACCTGAGCCAGCCCCCGTCAAGGAGATATACCAGCCCCACTACCAGCTGGCCTACGTGACACCGCAGGCCGAGCAGGAGAAGACGCGACAGCTGAGTGGCCGCGCCTTCATCGATTTTGTGGTCGACAAGACCGACATCCGTCCTAACTACCGTGGCAACGCCGCCGAGCTGGCCAAGGTGATGCAGACCATCGACGTAGTGCGCCGCGACACGTTTACCTCGATTACCCACATCAACATCCACGGCTACGCCTCGCCTGAAAGTCCTTATCAGCATAACGCCTACTTGGCACAGGCCCGTGCCGAGGCTTTTGCCGCTTACGTGCAGGGCCTCATCAGCCTGCCCAAGAGCCTCTTCACCGTCAAGAGCACGCCCGAGGACTGGGAGGGACTGGAGCGCGCCATTGCCGACAAGCCCGAATTCTCATCTATTATCTCTTATCTCTCATCTAACCCCTCCCTCGACCCCGATGAGAAGGAGCGCCAGCTGAAAAAGCAGTTCCCGCGTGAGTGGCGGCTGATGCTCGACAGCATCTTCCCCGCCCTGCGCCACTCCGACTACGAGGTGCGCTACACCGTACGCCCCTTCACCGTCAAGGAGGCGGCCCAAGTCATCCGCGAGAAGCCGCAGCACCTGAGTCTCAACGAGATGTTCCTCGTGGCCAACACCTACGATCCGGGCTCTCAGGACTACAACGACGTCTTCGAGACCGCCGTCCGCATGTATCCCAACAACGAGACGGCCAACCTCAACGCCGCCGTCATCGCCCTCGCGAAGAAAGACCTCGCTGCAGCCCAGCGCTATCTGCTGAAGGCCGGCACGTCGCCCCAGGCCCAGAATGCCCGAGCCGTCCTGGCCATCTACGAGAACCGCCTCGACGACGCCGAGCAGCTGCTGCGCCAGACGGCCCTCCCCGAGGCACAGCGCAACCTCAGCGAGCTGGAGCTGTACCGGCAGTCGATTGAATAAGACAACAAAACAAGAACATAACATAACAACTCAATTTATTTATTAACCCTTTTAAAACTTTACAATTATGAAAAAGTTATTTTTCTTAGGAGCACTCTTCGCAGTAGGATTAGGATTCACTGCATGCTCGGACAAGGAAGTGGCGGCCGAAGGCACCAATCCAAACGAAAATGGCGGCGAGAACTACATCGCCATTGGCATTAACCTACCTACTGCTGACATGGGTTTTACACGCGCTGGTGAGGACAAGGACAACAATGAGAACGTTACCTACAATGACGGTGAGGCTTATGAGTACACTGTCAATGATGCCATGCTCTTAATCTTCGGAACGGGCTCCGATCCTCTTTTCAAGGGTGCTTACGGACTGAGCACTGCTCCTTGGAAGAATACAGCTGCCACTGAATACAATGTGACAGAATACTCAACGAAAGTTGTTCAGAAGGTTGGTTCTACTATCAGTGCGAACGACCAGTTGCTTGTCATCCTCAACAGCAATAGTCTGATCAACATTGCCTCTGAGACCAGTATTACTATCGGATCAACCGACATTGGAACGTCCAGTAAGTTCTCTGACTTCATGGCAGCTACCGTTGCAAGCAACACCCTCAACATGGTAAAAGGTACTGGTGCAATGACAGCCAATGGTTTCTATATGGCCAACGCTCCCCTTTCCAACACAGAGGGGTCAACAACTACTGCCATTACAGGAGCAGCCATTCGTGTGCTGGTACCCATCACAGCAACCTATCCTACACAGGCTGCTGCTGCCGCCGGCACTGCTGACCAGATTTACGTAGAGCGCGGTATGGCTAAGGTGACGTTTGATAATACTGCTGCTACTGGCGACGATGCCAAAATGTCTGCTTCGAAACTCGATGGAACTGGTGACCTGACATGGACAGTGAACGGTTGGATACTGGACAATACTAATAAGACTTCATATCTGGTGCGCAATATTGAGGATGACGCAACAAATAGTTTCCTTGGCCTGGTTAGCAACGCAGGATCACCTGCCAATGTATATCGTTACATAGGCAATACACCTATCACCTTCCCGACAACGCCCACATACAAGTATCGCACTTACTTTGCGAAGGATCCTAACTACACCGCAACAGAGAACTCTTCTGCCACGTTCAACCGTTACACAGCAGGCACTGCTTTCTCGACAAAATTTGGGTCAACAAATCCTCAGTACTGTTTTGAGAACACCTTCGATGTGCCCAGCCAGAACGTGAACAAGACCACTCTCGCTCAGGTTGCAATTCAGGCTGTAAACGGATCTGCAGCTGACCTCTATACGCTGGGAGCTAACAAGACCACTGTTTACACATTAAGTTCTTTAACCACTGCCATCCAGACGGCTGCATGGAATTACCTCGTTGCGGAGGATGCTTTCAGTGGTGATAAGGGTACTGCCTCCTCAACGCAGATTACCGTTACATTGAGCACTGCCGACCGTGGTGCACTTTCAATTATAAAGCTGACTCCTGATGCAGCTCTCAAGGCTCTGATTAAGCCTGCATACCTGAATAGTGATGATTTTGCTGCATCTGTTGCCTCAGCAACAGAGACCGCTATAGGTAAGACTGCGACTGCTCCTGCCATCACGAAGTATAAGGATGGTATCAGCTACTACAACATCCGTATTAAGCACTTCGGTGATCGTTTAACTCCATGGAATACTACCGAGACTGTTAAGCCTAGCCTTGGCACCATTTATCCTGAGAGTACTACCCCAGGACAGCAGGCAAAGAACTACCTGGGACGCTATGGCGTGCTGCGCAACAACTGGTACGACCTGAGGGTTACAAAGGTACGTATGCTTGGCGATGCAGAGCCTAAGACCGGCGACTGGCCCGGAACGCCCGATGATGAGTTGGACAACTATATCTCGTTCCAGATCAACGTCCTCAGCTGGGCTAAGCACCAGACTCAGGCTGTTGAACTCTAATCCTACAACCCTCTCATAATGGCGGGGGCAGGACAGCCTGCCCCCACCATTACACAACGAAATGCAAAAGAAGATCCTGCACGGACTTTACCTATTGTGCATGCTGTTGACAACGGCATGCTACAACGACTACGACGCCTCGGAAAAGGTGGCGCGGATGGACATACTCTCACGTTTCAACGCCGAGGGTAAGGCCTACTTGACCGTGCAGATACCACTGGGAGGAGGAGCTGGAACACGCGCAGTGACGTTTGATGACGGAGACGGAGATGAATGGAAGGTGAGGAACATCTACATCCTGATATTTGCAGGCACCAGCGAATCGAACGCAAAGTTCGCCAGTGCCTACAAAGTGGAGTCGCCCTCACTCAGTCTCTCTGCCTTCGAGCAGGTAACGGCCACCGCCACCATCACCATCGACAACGCCAACCTGAACACCGGCGACAAGCTATTCCCCTTCATCGTGGTGAACAACAATACAAGCGCCATCACCACAAGCGCGTTCCCGGCCACCACGGTCCAATTCGCCGACGGTGGTGCTGGCCTGCCAGTGACGCTCACCGGTGGTGCATCGTACTTCAACGCCTTGGCCGACGTGACCATCGCCAACTATGTGGACGGCGACGGCTACTTCCTAATGACCAACGCCACGCTGGCCGACGGCAACACGACAAGTGCCAACATCTTCCGTCTGCCGGAGATGTCGCCCACCTTCTTCTTCCCCACCGAAGCAGAGTCGCGGGCGAACACAGCCGCCACCGTCAGCGTGGAGCGGCTCGCCACCAAGACCACGGTGGAGAACGGCCTCGCTGCCGGCTACTACAAGATACTGGGCAACGAGTACGCCACCTTCGCCGCCGGCGACCTCAGCTTTGCCCTCGACAACTACAACACCAAGAGCTACGCCTACCGCCACCTCTCAGCGGTGAGCTACCAGCGCTTCGTGGAGACAGCTCCCGTGGACGGCGGCACGCCGTCGGTATACCGCACCTACTGGGGCGAGGACATTAACTACGCCGATGGAGTGACCACGAATTTCACTAATTACACGAATGCGTCGCCGTCGTGGGAGGCGATGGGAAGCAGTGTGTATTGCGCCGAGAATACCTTCGACGTCAGGCACATGCAGGATGACTGCACCACGTCGGTGCTGGTGCGCCTGCAGCTAAACGGCGGCGGCGACTTCTACACCACCAACGTCACGGGCAGCGACATCGTGTTCCAGCCGCCACGCAACGAGATATCAGAGGAGGGCACCAGCGCCTCGTCGTCGTTTAGCAGAAAGGCTGAAGATACTGGGACTACTGGGGCCACTGAGGCTACTGGAACCACAGGGAGAGCTGAGGTTCCTACCCGCTCTGTCGTGGTGACCTACGACGGCTCGGTCACTGCCACCATCGACGACTACCTGCGTACATGGCTCGTGGAGCAGTCGGCAGCTCTGCGTTCGTGGCTGCGTGACTATGCCGGCGACGACGCCCGCCACCTGCGCATCACCATGACCAACGACGCCACGACAGGACGCGCCTCCGCCACCCTGAGCCAGACGGCACAGGCCAGCGGCACAGGCTACAACAAGTTTGAGACAGCCACCGACGCCTACACTGAAACTGGCGGACAGACGCTGAAGGCCTACCTGCAATCGCTGCTCAACGGTCTCACCTTATTATATTATAAGGACGGCTACTGCTACTACCGCGTCCTCGTGCGCCACTTCGACGACACACAGACGCCGTGGGCCTCGGCCGCCACGATGGCCTACAACACGACGCTGTGGGCCTACGGCAACGGCGTGGACACTTACAACAACGACTACCTGGGCCGCTACGGCATGGTGCGCAACAACTGGTACACCATCAGCATCCGCAGCGTCACCCACATAGGGCAGCCCATCATACCGCCCCTCACCACCGATGCCGACGACAAGGTGGAGCAGCTGCTGAACACCACGCTGAGCATCAGCGGCTGGGAGGCGAACAACCAGAATTTATAACGACAACGGATTAAACGGATTAAACGGATTAAGAACAGACAAAAGAATTGAATGAAGAGATATAGACTTTACATTATGGCTGGCTGGCTGATGGCATGGGTGATGATCCTTGCCGGATGCAATAACGATGCCTTGTCCGAGGAAACGCCGGACAATGGCACGGGCGAAGCTATGAGCAATGAAAGCTATATCAACCTTCATATCGTGAACACCGCAGCCATGACGACCCGCGCTACCGAAGCCGCTACGGCTGCCGAGAACGCCGTCTACGACGGTATCCTCTGTATCTTCGAAGGTGCTGACGAGGCCACAGCTGCCCTCAAGACCGCCGTCGTCATTGACCAACTCGTCAACAACCCCGGCAACTCCACGTCGGTAAACATCACCCAACGTTTGGCCACAGGCACCCATCCATATACAACAGGACAACATCTATACGTCCTCGCACTGCTGAATACCACGTCAACGGGCTTCGCTCTCGACGGCACAACATTGAAGTTCAACGGAAACGACATTCCCGATGCTGATAGTAATGGAAGTATAACCCTCAGCGACGTACAGGCATTGACCATCAACTCCGTAGGCAGCACAGACAAGCATGTGGGATTCTTCATGACGAACAGCAATGGACTGGTGGAAGCGACTGCCCTCTTCGACACTGAGGAAGCAGCTCGCGACGGCAGTGCCGCCAGCGTTACGGTGAATGTGGAGCGTGCCGCGGCTCGCATACGTGTGACAAACGGGATCTCTACCACACTGAAAGCCATTAAGCTGGATGGCGATAACAACAGTCATCCCACTATTCACCGTATGTCGTGGGCACTGGCATCGGAGGCTTCTGGCAATTTCAGCCTCTACCAACAAAAATCGCACCAGAGTGGCGATGTCATCTACATCCCCGAAAACACCAGCACAGCGACCGACATCATTGTAGAACTGCAGCTAAAAGATGGTTCGTTCCTCTTAGACGACTGCTATAAGTTCTATTTCTCCGACTACCTCTACACCAGCGCTGAGCAATTTGTGAAGTTCCTTAAGGACGGCTGGGACAGTCAGGATTGGGGAGTCCTCAACAGCCACTCGGCTGAAGAAATCTATGGGCATATGAAGCTGGAGTTGGCTGACAACGGTGCCGTCACCGTCACATTCACCATGGACCAGTCAGGCTATACTGAACAAGAGAAAAGCAAACTGAATGAGTTAAAGACTTTCTTACAGAATAATACCATAGGCTTCAAACAAGGCAAGATGTACTATACCTTTACGCTAGCCGAGGTACTGCGCAACAACGCCTACAACCTGACGCTGGTAGAAGAAACGACATCGGCACCTCCCGCCAGCCACGCATCGACCAATGTTACCTTCAAGTTCGATGCAGGCACAGCAGGCCAGACGGCCACTTCCATCAATGGCAGTTGGTTCAATAGTAACAGTATTAGCATAGGCAGCAACTTTACTTACGACGGCAAAGACAATACGAGAGAGCAGACACTGCTGAAATCGGCATCGAAGGAGACATCGGTTGCCGCCAGCAATGCCATTGAATTTATGATTACACCACGGACTGGACTGACCTTCACACCGACAAGGGTTTCGTTCAAGGCTACTCGCTATGGAACTGACGGCGGCTATATCATGGTGAGTTGGGTGAACAGCGACGGCTCTACGGTACCACTGACGACAGAGCCATTTAGAGCCAACCGAGCCGATGTCGATGACCCCAGCATCACGGAGAAATCCTACAATGTGACAGGAACAGCCAACAGCGGTACTTGCGGTCTGCGAATCAACCTTTACACTTTGGACAAAGATAAGCGAGTAGGTTTCTCTGACATCGTCATTGAAGGCACCGTCAATAATCCAGCCCAAACTATCTCTGGTGTTGGTAGAACTCTGCCGTAGAAGATTGAAACAGAAATATATAATATATGAATAATTTATAATGATTTATGGATATTCGTGTTAAAAGAAAAATAACAGCACTCATGACATTCGTGTCGGTTGCGATGCTTACGTCGTGCTCCATGATGAAGGAAGACCGTAGCGACTGCCCCGACTGCCGCAACCCGCTGCGCATCCACCTGCGCTACGACTACAACACGCAGCGTGCCGACATGTTTGCCGACCATGTGGAGGAGGCTACGGTCTATGTGGTAGACCCGACGACCAACACCGTCGTCGACACACAGACCGCGCGCAACGATGCCAACGCCCAGCCGCTGCGCTCGCCACTCTTCGCCTTCAACTTCGAGGGACTGGCGCCCGGCAACTACCGTCTGTACGCCACCGGACGCTCGGCTGCCGATGCCCACTTCAGCACGATCATGCCTAACATCGCCGAGAGCATCAGCAAGCTGCAGTTCACCGTGCCCACCACGACTCCAGCCCAGCGTCTTGACACGCTATGGAACACGCTGAAACCCATCGACATCACTGTACCTGAGTACGAGCCTACCGAGGCTACCATCCCCCTGATGCGCCTGACCAACGACCTTAACATCGTGGTGTTCCGCCGCGACGGTTCCTTAGACAACAGCCACGAACGCTACGAGGTCAGCGTCACCGACGAGAACCAGACCTTAGGCAACGACAACGAGACGGTGACCACCGCCGCGATGGTCTATCACCCCTTCGCCGCCTGGACGACGGAGACCACCGTATCCGACGGTTCTCGCGCTGGGGAAACCGTCGCCGAGCGCAATGCCCACTACGACCTGTCGCTCTTCCGCCTGCTGCTACACGCCGACGATGCCCGCCGTAACCCGCGGCTCATCATCCGCAACCACGCCACTAACCACGAAATCGTGAACATCGACCTCTGCCACTACCTCGCCCTGGCCCGTAATGCCTACGAGACACAGCACTACGGCGTGCAGGAATACCTCGACCGCGAGTACGACTACCGCCTTGACTTCGGCTTCGACGGCGAAGGCTCCGCCGAGACCTGGAAATACATGACCATCCGCATCAATGTGCTCTCATGGGCCATCAGGATACAGAACGAAGAGTTATAGGAAGACCTAGGAAAGCCTAAGAAATCCTTGGAGACTTAGGAGAACCTAGAAAAAACAAAAAAGATGAAGACCATCACGATAAAGATACTACAACGGCTATTGCTGCTCCTGCTGATACTCATGGCGGGAGCCGGAGCGTCGTTGGCAGGCACCTATACGGCCACGGTGAGGAAGACCTATGTGGATTATAACAACCCAACCACGTCATTCGGTGAAAAAGCCCAGGGCACAGCGACCATCGCCGGCTACAACACCATCTCGAACGGACAGGTGGGCTTCGGCAACACGGGCTGGGGCGCGAACTACATCACCTACGTCCAGATAGATGCGTCGAGCATCCCAGCTGGTCTGATTACAGGAGCCACGCTGACGGCATGGGTCACAGGCTCCACGGACAGCAAACGACAGACCACTTGGGGCGTGGGCTATAACAGCTCCACATGGTCGGCCTCAATGACCTATAACAATGCCGACTTGAGCATCACGACCGTTGGCGACTTGGTGACGACAGCCACCTCTTCAGCTTCAGTCTGGGAGCAGGTGACCTTCGACATTACCGATGCCCTGAAAAACGATGCAGACAAGGTGGTGACACTGATTATCTACGAGACAGCAGCAGGTGGCGGCTACATCGACTTAAATTCTACCATCACTGTGGAATATGCGCCCTATCACGACTACACGGTACGTTCGAGCGTAGACAGCAAGCAGCTGGCCACTGGCACCGTGGCCGAAGGTATCGCGGTGACAACACCCTACCCCCGCTACCAGCTCAGCAGCACCACGCTCTATAAGGCCGACAAGCAGTCGTCAAATCCTCACTACGGCCACCGCTTCACCGTGACAACCGACAACCAGGTGGAGACTATCACTTATAATAGTTACGCCAACAACATTGTAGCCTACAAGGAGGCGGAGGCATTCCTCACTCCTGTGACCAACAACAACTACATTTACATACGCTGCTCTGACACGGCTGCCGGCTATGCCACCGAGTACACTGACGCCTTCTCCTCGCTGCCCAGCGGAGCCTATAAGCTAACGGCTGCCTCGTATGCCAACAGCAGTACATCGTTCACGTTTAGGACGGGTGGCAACACCGTGTTCACGCATACCGGTATCGGTGCCTGGAACGAGTCAACCAGCAGTCTCTTCCAAGTCCCCGACGGACAAGCCGTCCAGGTCTTCGGCGGTAGCAATAACTATGCACTCGACTACGTCTACATACAGCGTGTGTTTGGCTATCAGTATGGAGAAGTTTGGAGATCATACAACGAGACAGACCATCCCACGCTCATTGTGCCCGACGCGGTCTCCGTCACCTACACATCGAACAACAATGCCGTGGCCGAAGTGGCTGCCGACGGCACCGTCACCATGCACCACAATGGTGTGGCGGTTATCACCGCCAAGGCAACCATCGACGGTGTAGAATACACGTCAACACGAACAGTCCACGTAATAAATGAGCCAGAAGCCACAGGCACATTCAGTCCTGCTTCGCCAACGACTACCGAGACCTTCACCATTACCGGCACCGGCTATATGCAGGAGACGAAAGAAGGCAGTTGGATGAAGGTGGGGTTCGGCAATACTTCTGAAACACAGATAGTGGAGTCTGTAGGAGGCTATTCTGGCGTGCGTGGCATGGATTCTAATGGTTACTCTCACGTTCTTGTCAGTGGTGGCTTGCCCACGATGGGTTCCTATTTTGTCTTTACACCAAAAGTGAACGGAAAGCTCACTTTAAGGGGTTATATGACGGCAGCTAATGGTATCCGTCTTGTCGACGTTGACGGTAACATCATGGAGAAGATTTCCTCTTCAGAAGTTACTGTCAATGGTTGGAAGGACTACTCTTTTAACACACTACTGTCCAAAGGCACCACCTATTATGTATATGCTGAAACAGAGTGGATGCCAGGTGCAGACGTAACCTCCTCGTCAGTTCCGACACTATATCTCAATAATTTTACATTCAATGTGATGGAGGGCACTACTATCAGCCTCATTGACCAATCGCTGCTGCTATTCCCCAACAATAATGCCAACTATAACCGGCTGGACCGTACCATCCCAGGCTTTAACATCGCCTTTGGTGGCGGTGACGGTGCAAAGTACACGTACAACGGTACGTTTATTCTTAGGAACAAAGCTGAGAATAGTGAGGACGAAAACGGAAGCATCACCATCACGCCACGCGTCAAGACGGGCAATGCCTCGGACGTGGTCATCACCAGCGTGACACTGAACACGGGTAGTAGCATCAGTGGCTCACCGTCCATCTATATTAATGGTGTAGACAAGGGGGCGGTGACGGCCAATAGCACACTTACCTATAGTGGTCTGACGGGCAACACGCTGACCATCAAGCTTAAGGGCTCTGGTACCAGCAACAGTATCAGCTTCTTGCTCAACTCCATCACCTTCAACTATACGCTGAACAACAGTGCAGTGCTCGATGACTCAAAGGGCACCATCGACCTGCGCTTTTCCAACTACGTCTATGGGCATACCGGCACGACGGCCGACTGTGACCTTTACTTCAACTCCCCTGTGGCCTTCTATGGCAACGTCTCGTTCTGGGGCGACAACTGGAGCTTCAGTCAGACCTCCACGGGCGATGTCGTGAAGACGAAAGTGGACGAGAAGACACACTTCTACTACAATAACGGTTCTGGAAACGGCCCATATCGTGTGAACATCGGCGAAGGTGTCTGCCACCTGTATGCGTCGTTTGCCGAAACAGACTATTTCGCCGCGGCTTACGCCTCCACACGCCTGTACAGCTATGACTATGTGGAGGAGCCAGCATTGACGTTAGCACCGGGGCAATCGTACACAGTGCCTGCTGCTACAGGTCTTAGTTTTGCTCTGACTGCCACTGGCGGCGGCAATATCACGCTGACCAACACCGCCGAAACTGCTGTCACTGCCGACGGTACCGAGATGCAGACGACGGTGACAAGCAACGACTATGTGACCATTACCAACAGCGGTAGCACCAATGTCACCATCACCCGCATCGAGGTACAGCGTTTAGAGCCAGAGCTGAGCTTTGGCTACAGTAATGGTCAGGGCGATGAGAACAATGTGTTCTTCCTCGGTGACAACGGCACACCCACAGCTTTCACCGTGAAGGAGGGTGAAACCGACATCACCGATAAATACCAGGCGACGGGTACCTACAGCGTCGTGAGAGCACCCGAAGGTGTAACCGTCAATTCATCAACAGGAGCCATCGCCGTTAGCTCAAGTGCTACAGAAGGCTATATCGACATACAACTGACTGTTAATCCAAAGGATGCCTACAAAGATCTCTATGGCCCCATAAGCACAACTATCCGTCTCTATGCGGTCAGCGGTATGTGGAACTTCAACTCCTATAAGTATGCCGACCACCAAAGCATGAACGGCAGCCCAGGTTGGGGAGCGAACAACTACAACCAGGCCCGCGACACCGAATTCATGGAAGAGCTCATCCGTAACGACGGTGAGCCACTTTCGATGGCCTTGGCCCTGAAGACCCAGTACAAGATGCGCATGACCTACGCCAAGAACAACGGCGACGGCCGCATGCACCTATTCGGCAAGGGTAGTAACGAGCAGAACCGTGCCCGCTACGACCGTGGTGGCATCCTGCGTGTACCCGTTAAGAAAGGCATGCAGATAGAAATCAATGCCTACTCCAACGGTGAGCGGTCGGACATGACGCTTGACGGCTGTAACGACATCACGAACACGGAAGCTGTCACCACGTTCTATGTGGATGTAACGGGGGCATCACAATACTTTATTGCCAACCGTGACGGCTACATCGACATCATCAACCCTTCGTCGAACCTCGACCTCTACATCAACTATATCAAGGTGACCGACGACATGGTGTTCTATTACGGCGAAGAGACATATACCGACCCGGGAGGCACGTTCAACAACCCTGTCACCAACCAGGGAGAGACGACGCTCGCTTACAGCTATACCAACACTACCGACGGTAACGTCTGCGAGAGTATTGCCGCCGACGGAACAGTAACACAACGCGTAGGTGCCTACGGCAGCTACAAGGTGACGGTGACGGGCAGCGGCGAGGGGCTGCTAGCTGGAAAGACGGGCGAATACACCGTCCACGCCATCGGCTTCAGCGTAGTGAGCCCCGTGTCACAGCAGATTGATGCCTCACTGAAGACCACCTTCACGCCTAAGAACAATATCACCATCACCAATAGTAGTGGTTTGGACAACGACGTGCTGAAGAGTAAGGTGGAGTACACCTTCATGAGCACAGGGGGCACGGTGGCCTACTTCAGCGGCGACAACCTCATCATTGAGGGCGTTGGCGACGTGGTGCTGCAGGCACGTCTCGGCACCATCACCCGCACTATGGTCTACCGCGTCACGGGCGCCTCGCTCAACGACGAGGCACCCGTCATCACCAACACCCAAGGCAGCTACACCGTGGTCATCAATGGTGGCGATGCTAGCACATACAATTTCGACACAAGACGCATGACCGAAGGCATATTGGGCAACCTCAACACGCCGACGTTTACTCAGGATGGCAACAAACTCATCATCTCGAACATCACCGGTGCGGGCGGCACCATACCCATCTATGCCAGCTGTACGTACAGCGGCTCGCCAGTCAGCATTGAGGGCGTGCTCACCGTGGCCTACAGCAGTCATGTATGGAACTTCGAGAGCGACATGATTCCCACATTGGGCAATTGGACACCCAAGGATGCCGGATCGTGGACTGATGCTGCATCGTATGAGGAACCCGTCGATGCATCAGCAAACAATGTCGACGCCAAAGACTGGTGCTTCGTGCGCAAGATGGGCGTCACTCACCCCGAGTCGTCCATTGTCTATTACTACACCCACTCGGTCATTGGTACCAACGCATTGGTTATTCCTGAGACGGCGGGACTCTACCTGCGCACCACCGACAGCGGTAAGCAATTAGGCGTGGAGATGGACAACGAACGCATCAACAATCTTGGTGTGCCGAAATTGACTAACGGCAAGTATGCCTGCCGCAACCTCATGATTCTGCGCGGCGGACAGGTGGTGGTGCCGAAGGTAAAGCCAGGCCAGTGGATTGAAGTACGCTGGACACGACACCAGGACGACATGGCCGAGCGTCTGGTCATGCAGAACCTCTGCGACGTGGAGGGTAAATACATCAATCAGGTCTACAAGATAGGCAACTGCTTCTACAACATTCCTGGACAGACCAGTACCTATATGTTCCAGGTGAACCCCAACGCCACCCCCGACATGCTGGATGCCGACGGCCGATTAGATGCTGTCTTCGAGGTGGCCGACAACATCTACATCAGCATCCAGCAGATAGAACTGCACGAGCCAGGGTGGCAGTACGACTCGTCGATGGCTCCGAAGCTGAAAGGCAAGATTGACGGCGCTGACGACGCTGTGGAAGTGAGTCACCAGTATCTAACCGACGGCAACGAACACACCATAGAGTTTATGGCGAAGGACTCTCAGAACGCGCCTAACGCCCCACAGGAATGGACCATCAGCACCACGGGCAACCTGAACGCCAGCACTGGCTTCAGCAAGACCGACGGCGGCAGCGCCACGGCCTCCATCACCTATAGGGACGGCTGGGGAAAGGTGTATGTCACACTGACCAGCTACTCGCAGAACATGAAGTACGTGGCCAACCGCAACACGTGGGTCATCACCATCGGTGCCCGTCCCCAGCAGACATACCCCTACACCTGGGACTTCACCAAATACTTCGACACGACGAAGAGCAGCGTGGGCGGCACGCCTGACAATCTTTACACGGAGGATGCCCACTACAGCGATGCCAGTGTGGCCGACAAGGCGACGGACGAGACCAGCCTCATCCAGAATCCAAGCTTCGATGACGGTACAAATCATTGGACTTTGAGCACACCCTACGGTGGTGCCGCCCAGATATGTCCCAGCATACCCAATTCCCTTGAGTACTGGGCAGGATCAGCTTCTTCACGCAACCAAGCGACCTTCGACTACTACCAGACGCTCACGGTGCCCAACGGCTACTACATTCTGACGGCCGACATGTATAACTCGCTCAATAGTGAGACGGGGGCCATCTTCAAGCCCACCATCTGCCTCTATACCGACAACGGCAGCTTCGATGAGCGTACGCAGGTAGACCAAGAGGGCGAAAACTTCCACACCTACTCCACCCACGCCATCGAGGTGACTAATGGCACGCTGCGCATCGGCGTGAAATGCTTCGATACGAGTGTTGCTGCCCGTTGGTTCGTGGTCGACAACTTCCGCCTCACCCGCATTGAATACTACACCGGCTCCACCCGTGCCCACGAGCTGCGCAAGGACATCGACACTTGGGCAGAGAGTACCAACGACGAGAATGTCATCACCACAGACTATGACAGTCGCAAATATTGGTCATACTACGTAGACGGGGCACAGTTGGTGAGCCACACCTTAGGCATCCTGCCCGAGACAGAGGGGTTGGGCTTCCGCGTTGCTGACAAGACGGCTGACAGCCAGCTGACGCTCGACATGCAGAGCCAGGTGACGGCAACGGCTCCTGCCCGTGCCGAACGGCCTTCACACGTCACCACCGTGGAATACCCACACACCTGGCGCAACGGCAAGCTCACAATCAAGGCCGGCGGTGCCATCACCGTCCCCACGCCTGGATCGGGCTACGATGGTTACTATTTATATATAAGGTGTAACCACAAGCCTGCCAGCGTGACCAATACCAGCGAGGTGACCGACGACGTTGACGATGATGACGATCAGTACAAGTACCACTTCACCGCCAATGCCGATGCCGTCATCACCTTCAGCAGCGACACCGAAGTTGATCAGATTGGCGTGACCAACATCTTCAAGACCATGCATAAGGTGGGCGGCATAGGGTGGGCCACCGAGAGCCGCGACCACCACATCGACCATGCGCTGACAGGCCACCTGACCGTCAACGATGCCAACGCCTACACCGTCAAATACGACAGCTACGACATGGAGACGGCCACCGTCGCACTGACTACCGTCGACGAGGACGGCTACGTACCGTCAGGCAGCGGCATCGTGCTGAAACAGGAGAGCAGCCTGCCCAATGCCACCACCTATCAGGTGCCGCTGTTCGTCCCAGCCATCACCACCGCGGAGACCAGTGCCACCACAGCGTTCGGCGACAACAACCTGATGAAGGCCAACATCAACGAGACCTACTTAGGCTACGAAGACATCGGTGGCTACACGAAGTTCATACTGACCAACGTACACTGGAAGTACACCGTCTATACGGACAACTCAACAGAGAACCGTGAATGGACCAAGCTTGCCGATGCCGACGCTGCCGGCTTCTACCGCCTGCATCTTTGGGGCGACGCGAGGGATGTCATGCCCGCCAACAGCGCCTACCTGCAGGTACCCACCTCCCAGCTGCCTACCGCCCTGTGGACCGCGTTGCCACCATCATCGAGCCGCCGCAACAGCCTGGGCATCCGCGAGATGGACTTCACCGACCCGACAGCAATCCCAGAGGTGCCCGCCGTTTCTCCAGCGGGTTCAGAAACCTCAGAAGCCCCAGCCCTCTACCACTCGCTCGACGGACGGCGCGTCAACACGCCCAAGAAGGGTCTCTACATCAAGAACGGACGCAAGGTCGTGATTAAGTGAGCAACGAACCGAGCTTGCTCGAGTTCGTTCGCGCTCGGCTATGCCGCTTGCTACTGAAAGGACGCAAGAACGTGAACGAGCTCGAGCTGAAAGCTCAAGGTCATCGTGAGATAAAGAAAATCGCTCAGGAATCCCTGAGCGATTTTTTTTTATTTCTCCATCTTCCTGTGCTTCCATATCTCCACCGAGTTAACGATGTTCTGCCACAGGATGTAACAGCCGGGACCGACAGAGGAGAGCGGGTTGAGATAGGCGGAGGAGAGCCAGATGGCAAAGGCGGTATTCTTCTGTCCGAGCGCTTGACCGGCCTCCTGCGTGTGGTCGAAGTAGTGGCCGATGAAGCGGCCCACGGCAAACTGGACGATACAGATGACCAGTCCCAGGAGGGCGATGGCCGACAGCAGCCAGACGGAGACTTGAGCGTGGACGATGTTCTTCACCGTGGTGCCCGTGACAATCATCAGCGAACAGGCCCACAGGTAGTACGACAGGTCGCGCACGCTGACGATGCGACGGTGCAGTCCTTTTATATAGTGCTTCACGATATAGGCTAAGAACATCGGCACCACCAAAACCAAAAAGACCTCGTGCAGAATTTTCGTGAAGGCTGCCCAGAAGGTGATGTCGGCACCTTTCTCGATGAGCGGGAAACAGACGGGCGCCAGAAGCACCGTGAGGAAGTTCGACAGGAACGTGTAGGTCGTCGTCTGCTCGAGCGAGCCTCCCAGCTTCTGCGTCACGACGGCCGCCGCCGTGGCACAGGGTGAGATGATGCACATCAGCAGGGCCTCCATCAATATTTTCGAGGAAGGAGGAACGAGGAACGAGGAAGGAGGGACGAGGCTCGAGGAAGGAGGGACGAGGCTCGAGGAAGGAGGAGCGAGGAACGAGGATGAAGGGACAAGGATGACAGCCATTATAATGCCGACGAAGAGCGTCTGGAACAGCAGTACCCAGCCGTGCCACGCCACGGGACGCAGCTGTCGGAAGTCGACCTTACAGAAGGTGACGAAGAGGATAAGGAACATGAACAGCGGCAGAATGGTGGCGAAGAACGGCTCCATCGCCGTCGCCGCCCCGTCCAGCTGGGGGGTGAAGGCAAACACGAGATAGAGCACCGCTCCCGTGCCCATAGCCACAGGCAGCGTCCAGTCCTTGATAAATCGTATGACGTCCATAAATGACTCTATTACCGTCTGTTCATCATCTTCTTGCCGTTGACGATATACATGCCTGCCGGCAGCTGCTTCAGCGCCTGCTCCACATCGCCGTCCTGCGTCCTGACGACCAGCTGTCCCTTCAAGTCATAGACCGTTGTTCCCGTCTGCTGGCTATCGCGGGTGTTCAGCTCCAAGATGCCGGTCGTTTCCTCGTCTACGTTGGGGAAGACGGGGAACATCCTGGCTGCTGAGGTGCTGTAGATAAAGCCTTCAAACGGATTAGTAGGCCTATAGTTGCGCAGGAACACGCTGCCTGGCGTCTCACCGCCGGCTTCGGCAGCGGTTGTACCCCAATTGGTGTTGTAAAAATATTCGTATATCTCTACCCCAACAAACGTAGGGAGGAACCATCGGTTGTCATACGAATAAGATTCGTAACCCAGTACCTTGGTGTCTGATTCATACACTGTTGCGTTGGTTGCCGAGAACGTGATATCACCTCCCAGAATATAGTCTGGATGATACATCTCGTTATTGGGGAAGCAGATGAGATAAGGCGTGTTGCCGGTGATGGCGCTCGCCTTCTTCCAGCCCGAGGAACTCCAGGAGTAGAGCCAGAACGGCTTTTTGCCAATGGAAGACGAGTAGTTGGCGAAGGGCGTCAGCTCACCCTTCGTGCTGTGGCGGATGGTGGAGACATTGAAGGGCAACGCAATGGTTTCCCATCCTGCGCTGACACCATTGACACCGCTTGTCAAGATGAACTCACGGGTGAAGCTGATGCTATTGGCCGTGAACTGCCTCGGACAGTGGAAATTCCATCCGTCCTCCAACACGACGCTCTTGGCTGTGCTGTTCACCACCACATTGGCTACGTTTTGCAGACTACTCGAGGCCAGCTGGTTAGTACTGTTGACATAAATGAGCACATTCTGAGAGTCCTCCTTCATGTTGTTGATATGCGACTCCGTCAATAGAGCGCTACCGTTCCAGAACACCGACAAAGACCAACTGTTCTTGAACGCATCCGCATGGACGGATGTTATAGACGTAGGCAGCGTGATGGAATAGTTAATGCTCTCCGAGAATGCATTAGCACCTATCCCGGTTACAGCGAAGGTCTCTCCTTCATAACTGAGGCTACTCGGTATCACGATGTTCGTCCAACTCGCCGTCACGGACTTCACGGTAGCCGTGTTGTTGGGATGGAGCGTGTAGTTCACGTCGTTGAACGTATAGTCGGTGTCAGCAAAGACAACGTTAGAATAAGCGAAAGAAATCCTGATACTTGGACGACTACTTATAGTAGTATATGAATAAGCGATGTTTGTCACATCGCCACAGCTGGAATAGTCGTCAGAGAAACGACCCAACACATACCCCGAACCAGTATAGCAATAATACGACAGTCCAAAGACAAAGTCGGGACTCTTTCTCGTCACGACAACGACCAGATTGTCTGTGCCATTATAGGTAAACTCGCCCCGATTGAACTCCAGCGTCTCCCAACCCGTTGACAGTCCCAGGGTCGGTTTGCCAAAATAGACCAGCGTCAAGTTACTGCTACCGACATAGCCTGAGAAATCAGAGAACTTACTCGACTTATGTCCCAGATAGACCGCGACCTCTGTCGTAGGCACATTGACAGCGGTTGCCACCTTGAAGGCGATGCTCTTAATCTTGCCGCTCTTGCCAATCTCGGAGGGCGTGTAAAGCATCTGGGTTGTAGAATATTTATAGCTGGTGCGATAAGGGGCATCAGAAGAACTTTCCGTTGCATTATTACCTATTATCGCTGTAGCATAGGCAGGCAACTCTTCTTCCTCAATCTCCAGTCTGATGCTCGGACGCTCGTTGGTCATCTCATAGGCTATGGACGTATTCGTGACATCAGCATAGCTAGCATTGTAATCGTCCTTGCGATAGAGTGAATTGCCACTACTCATGCAATAATATTGCAGGGTGTTGGAATCTGACGTACTCTTCTTCGTCACGACGACGACCAGATTGTCTTTGCCGTTATAGGTAAACTCGCCCTGATTGAACCGCAGCGTCTCCCAGCCCGTTGACGCTCCCAGCGTGGGTGCGCCCGAGTAAACCAGCGTGAGGTCGCTGCTACGGACGAAATCACTGGTCCCGTTGATTCCACTTGACTTGTGTCCTAGATAGACATTGACCTCCGTCGTGGGTAATGACGTGACGGTTGCCACCTTGAAGGCGATGCTCTTAATCTTGCCGCTCCTGCCTATCTCTGAGGCCGAGTAAAGCGTCTGGGTTGTAGAGTTTTTATAGTAATTATAATAAGGAATGCGATAAGCTTTGTAAGTGGCATCATCGCCTATCGTAACGACTGATGTCTCGGCCGTAGCACCCAGCAGGAAAAGCCAGGAAAGGACTGTGATAAGGATATATTTCTGTTTCATAGCTATGTCTCTGTTTTTATGTCACACGATTACTTTATCCTACTGTATCGAGGAGTCGGGTTGTCGTCCTCGCTGGGGGTCGGCAAGCCTTCCTGCCCTACCCACGCATGCGCTTCCACCTCGCCTGACTTGAAATATAAATTGCTATAACGGTAAACGTCGTTATTGGATTTGATTTGCACGGTAACGGTTTGATTACCTTTACCGGACTTCGTGCTTGCAGTCATCCAACTGGGTACGTCTTTGATTTCCCATTCCGAGTTTGACGTGACCGTCAGCGTCAGCGTACCACCCTGCTGTGGGAACCCGTAGTCACTCTGCGTCACCTCGAGGACGACCTTCTCGCGTTTCAGCTGGACGCTGGCTGCCGGGATGCTGCTCTGGGCGCTGTCGGAGACACTTGGCCTGATGGTGATATACTCCACATTGTCTATTTCATTACGGTTATTCATAGACTTCAGCGTGACGGTCGTAGTACCCGGTGAGCCGCTTTGTGGACTGACTGACGCCAGGAAAGAGCCGCTCCCCGTCACTATGCGCCATGAGACGTTTGAGGTGACGGTAATCTGCCGGGTGTCGCCCATAGCCGGGAACTCCACCTTGTCGGTCGCACGGATGTAGCCACCGGCCTGCTCAACGGTGATGGATGTCTCCTGACTGAAACGGGTAGACCTCAGCGTGATGGTTCCCGTGCGTTTGTCTTTGCTCGGGTTGTCCTTGATGGCGTTGATTGTCAAGTTCTGTGAGCCTTTTCCCTGTCCGGCATTTCCCACCGAGATCCAGTCGGGCTTGGAGGCAACGACCCAGTTGATGCCCCCGTTGGCATTCACATGGACGGTAGCGCTGCGCTCCATATCGAACGTCAGGTGGCGGTCCTGCTCATTCACGCTGATCTGATAGTCATCAGCTACGGACTCGCCGTAAGGTGCCGCATCGCTTGAGCATGCTGTCAGGAGTACCACCAGCATACCAGCTACTACTATATTGAGATAACAATACTTTTTCATTCTGTTCATCTTTTAGAGTGACTGAATAGATTAAAAACGATAGCCTATGCCAACCATGAGATTACGGTTCGCGTATTTGCTCTGCATACCCATCTGATAGTCGATGCCGAGGCCCAGATGGTATGAGATGATCAGCTCCACACCTGCCTGCAGGCCGTAGTCGAAGCCGGTATATACCGAACTGAATGATTCGTCATACAGCGACGGCGACAGGTTGTCCTTCACCTTGCCTCCTGCACAGAGGGCCAGGTAGGGGCCTACGTTGAAAGCCAGTTTTAGGGACGTGCCCAGCGGCAGGCGGATGGATGCCAGCAGGGGAATGTCAATGAACTGGGCCTTGCCCTCCTCGTCGATGTCGCCGCCCTTATTCTCATAGGTGTATCCCTTGCTGCTATAGATGAGCCCTGAGCAGAAGTGGAACGCGTTGGAAAGCCGCAGGTCGGCTGTTGCTCCGATGTGGAAGCCGCCCACGGAACCCGTCGTCCCCTTGTAGTCGCTACTAAAGGAGGTTGTGGCCATGTTGTAGCCGGCCTTGATGCCGAAGGCGAACGGTTTCGCATCCAGCTGGGCCATCTTCTTCACCAGGTTCTCGTGTTTCTCCTTCTTGATACGAGCCTGTTCAGCAGCCCGCTCTGCTGCGAGACGGGCCTGTTCCTGACGCCGCTCTTCGGCTATGCGTTGCTGCTCGGCCAGGCGTTCCTCAGCCAAACGGCGTTCCTCAGCCAGCCGCTGTTCTTCCTGACGCCGCTGTTCGGCGAGGCGCTGTTCTTCCTGACGCCGCTGCTCAGCCAGACGCTGTTCCTCCTGCCGGCGAGCCTCCTCCTGGCGTGCCTGCTCCTGCCGCGCCTGCTCTTCGACCCACTCCTGAGTGTGCTGGAGGGTGAAGTTCTCAGCGACGGGACTGTCGCTGATAAAGACGTTGCCCTCCTGCTTGTAGTAGGTATTGGCGCTGACCTCGTAGAAGTAGCGTCCGTAGGGCAGCCGGATGGTCAGCGAGCCGTTCTCCTGAGGCCGGTACGACATGCGCTGCGTACCTTCGCTCCAGACGGTGACAACGGCCTCGGCGGGACTGACATTCAGGTGAAACTCGCCTCTCTTAACATTACCAGAGACGGTTGTGCTGCTCTGCTGTGGTACGTTGATGACCAGTTCGTAGACGCGGTTGCTCTCCAGGCCATTGATTTTATACTCCTGGAACATAACTCTGACGGGCAGGTGGTTCTTCAGGTGGATTCTGATGTTACGTGAGCCTTTACACATATAAATCCACTTCTCGACACCGTAGCTCACGATATCGCCAATCGTGTTGCCTTCTACACGTTCAATCTCGTCGACGACCTGCACTTTCACCAGCGCACAGGGGTTGCCGTTCAGGTCGACACGGCGGTCACTGACGGGGATGTGGTCTGTCGTCATCACGAAACTCTTGACGGTTGCCGTGTTCTGCGCCGAGAGGCTCATCGCGAAGAACCACGACAAGAGCCAGACCAGTAAGTATCTGCTTCCTTTCTGCATATTCGTTATATCTTTTTTGATGTTAGTTCAAAGTGGGAATATTGAAGTCCATGATGTTGATAATCTCGTCCTTGGTGAGGGTATGCGAGCCGATGCGGTCGGGCTGCCACGTACGATAGTGGATGACCGGATCCATACCGTCGTGGAACTCCCAGATGAGTAGCAGGTAGCCGTCGTCCTCGTAGGTACTCGACTTCCAATGCTGGTGGAGCGTCACGCCGTAGTAGTTGGGGTTGGCGGGATGGCGGACGACCTCCACGTCGCTGAACGTCACCTTAATATATTTATTACGCTTGAAGTTGGACGCCAGACTGCTCAGGTACTGGGGCTTGCTCTGTACCTTATAGGTTATCTGCTCACGCCACGACTGCATGTCGCTCGACACGTTGCGCTGCATGGGCACCGTTCCCGTGATGATGATAGCATCGTCGCTGAACACACGGTCGATGGCGTTGAGGTCCTTCTCATCGTAGAAGCTGCGGTAGTTCTCGACGAAGCTCAGGATGGTCGTGCGGCGCTCGAAGTCGGTGACGCTCAGTCCCTGCTCCATGATACGTCCATAGACGGCATCGCTGGCCGCCATTGCGACGCTGGCAATCTGTCCGTCGCGCGTCAGGCGGATGGTCAGCGCACGCTCGGGCTCGTCGCTGTAGTCCTCGACCATCGGGTTCACCTGGGTATAGATATTACGGATGACATAGCCCTCAGCAGAGGTGAGGCAGCGCTCCACGATCTCGTTGTCCTCGCAGAGGAAGTGCAGGTTCTGCCAGAGTGCCTGCAGCGAGCGCTTGCCGCTGAGCGCCATATCGATGTCGTCGAGGCGCAGCGGACGCTCCTGGGCACAGGCACGGTTGACCTCGCTGAGCAGCTGTGAGATTCCACGCTCCATCCGTCCTTTGAGGGACTGGTTCTGTATGCCATCGATAATGGTCACCTTGATGTCTTGTGCTGCTGCACCAAGCGTGAGGGCGAGCAGCAGGAGAAGGGATGCTATTCTTTTCATCTTGCGTATTCTCATATTTCTATTTCTTGATGTACCAGATGACTGCGGTCATCTGGGTGGGATAGTTGTCGAGCGAATCCTCTTCGCCGTTGACCACGTTGGTGCGGAAGCCCGACGCGTTGACGGGCGACAGCATGGTAATGACCTCCTGGCTCTGCATGTCGAAGAGTATCAGGTCGAACGAGCTATAGTCCTCCACGTCCTTCAGCTTGCCGAACTGCAGAACCTGTCCTTGTGCCTGCAGCGACTTCAGGAGCTTATAGATGTTCATGAAGTCCTTGGTCTCCATGATGCGCTGGACGAAGGCGTCGGGTACGAACGAGCGCTTGACTGGCGTCGTTACGGCAGGCGTCGGCTCGGGGACGACTGTGGCCGCGGTTGGCCTCGCAACGCGTGGCGACGCCGTTCCGCCGCTGATGGCTGCCGCATCGGTCTTCTTGATATACGCGAAGACCTGTTTCAGGTTGCCGCGGTCTATATTGATATAGCTGGCATGAGGCATCAGCTCTTCTACTGTCAGCTGTGCCGTCTCGCTCCTGTTGCCGTTGACGTCGATCAGCAGGCGCCTCGTGGCACCAATCTTGGCGGTGTCAGCGTGAGGGTGGGTGTACTGGTCCCACGAGTAGACGTCAGTCTGGCTCTTGATTTCGTTGATTCGTTGTACGAGCGTCGTCCTGCTCTGCGCTCCGACATACGAAGCGCAGGCAACGGCGGCTATTATCATGATGATGATTCTTCTCATGGCAGTTTGAAGTTTGCGCCCGACTTCTTGGTGGGAGCGGTTCCGAATAGTTTATCTTTGTCGACGGGCGGGATATAGAGGTAGACATCGGCCTGTACAACAGGCGAGCCCACCGTCAGCTGCTCCCTGTCGACATGGAGGCTGAACAGGTGGTTATAACCCTTGGGCAGGTTGCCTGCAAACATCACACCGCGCACCTTGTCCTGCTGCGCACCGTCGCAGGCAAAGAACAGCTGACAGCCCTGCTGGCGACAGAAGGCTTTCAGCCGACTCAGGGGCATCGACAGCTGCCGGCGGTGGTAGTCGCTCAGATGGAAGTCCAGCTCGATGGTAACGTCGGGAACGGAGCTATCGTCGCACATCATCAGATTAGCAAAGGTCTCCGCAGGAAACTCCGGGTCGATGACGACGACAGGCAACACGGCCTCCATCGACATCGTGACGGGTTTGTTGTTGATGACGGTGTCCACCTGCTCACAAACGGTCGTCAGTTTGTAGTACACGTTCTGATTGAGAAGGTCGATGATGTAGGACTGTCCGGGCAACACGAAGAGTCCCTCGGTGCCGTAGATGCTCAGCCGTTCCTCGCTGACTTCGGCAGGCTTGGGCCGCGTGACAGAAGGGCTGGAGGTTTCCAGCTGCCGGACGAAGTCGCGTTCCATATTGCGGCGCGTGTCGTTGTTCAGCAGTTCGTATTCTATGGGGATGCCTACGACAGCAACCTCCTTACCATCCTTCTTCCACGTGACCACATAGAGCTTATCCTCGCGGTTCTCGATGGCGCACTCACAGTCGCTCAAGCGGTTCTGCAGCAGGCTTTCCCAGCTACCTTGCTTGAAGATGACCTTCGAGAGGTAGAGCTGGTTGGGATTGAGCTTGTATTTCCAGTTCAGCACGGCGTATTCCAGAAAGTCGTAGACGGGCGAGGGCTGTAGCAGTCGCATGAGCTCGCTGAACAGCGGCGCGCCGACATGCTCGACAGCTCCCATCGGGTCTGTCCTCAGGCAGACGGGCCTTCCGTCCCTGGCCACGAGCGAGAGCGTCGTGTCGGGCATCAGGGAGTCGGCGGCCACCTTGACGCCAAGCACCTCCACAGCCCTCCTGAGCCTGTCCGTCTTATAGACTTGGGCGGACAGGCTCAGACTGGCCATCGTCAGTACCAGCGCAAGCGCCAAACGAGGAATACGCCTTTTCATCTTACTTATTGCCGACAATCAGTTTCATGCCGGGCTTGATGGTCATCGTTGTCAGTTCGTTCCACTTCACAACGTCGCGCACGGTGATACCATATTTACGTGCGATGTCGGTAATCGTCTCGCCGTCCTGAACAATGTGGTAGACGTAGGCCGGCGTCGGCTGTGGCTGGGGCGCGGGCTGGTAGGTCGTACTCCTGACGGGCTGCGAAGCCGGCTGGTAGGAAGGCACAGCGCTACCGTACTTGAATCGCCAAATCTGATAGTTGTTCGGCCGTCCGCCGCGGTCGGACGAGAAGTAGATGTAGCCGTCGTTCGACCAGTAGGGCTCTGCATCGTGCGACTTGTTGAAGGTCAGCTGAGTCAGTCCCGTGCCATCGCGCCTGATGACGTAGAGGTCGTAATCTTTCTTGTCCTTCTTCAGGCATTGGAACACAATCCAGCGGTCGTCAGGACTGAAACGGGGCACGCCGACGACGCCCATCTTGGCATCCGTCAGCTCCGTCTGGTTCTGGCCGTTGGCGTCCATCACCACGAGGCAGGTGTTATTGCCATCGGGGGTGAAGCGGACGAAGACAATGGTGCGGCCATCGTGCGATAACGACGGCATACGGCCCTGACACAGCAGCGTGGGCGACTCCGTACGCAGGTCCTGACGCCAAATCTGGGCATCCTTCAGAGCTCCCGAGGCATAACATTTCTCATAGACAATCGTACTACCGTCGACACTCAGACAGGGGTACGACTCTATCTCGCTGGGCGTATTGGTCAGTCGACGAATGGCCGAGCCCTGCGCGGCATCCATCATGTAGAGGTCGTTGACGTAGGCGCCTTCCTGACGTCCGGCATAGGCCAGCTGGCCCGTTGCCTGACAGTAGGTGGGCGAGGTGTTGATGTTCATGCCGTCGGTCTTCGGACTCATGGCTGCGGCAATGGGATTATCCTTACGGTAGATATTGCTGCGGCCTCGTTTGTCGCTGACGGTAAAGAACAGGTTCCTGCCGTTGTCGCCACCATAGGGCGAGAAGTACCTGCTATCCTCATTATCCGTAATCTTGGTCAGCGACTGCAGATTGGTTTCCTCAGGCGAATATGTCGCATACTGCGTTGACCCGCAACTGGCAAACAGCATTGTCGCCGTCATCAGGAAAAACAAATGTTGTAGGTTTTTGCTCATCATAATACATTATTTTAGGTTGTTCAAGTTTCGAAAGGTCAAAGATACGCATTTCTGACGAAAAAGAAAAGAAAAAAGTGGAAAAATAGCAAAATTGCAACAATAAATTCCACACATCAGGCCATATCGTTGCCAAATGACCCGATTTCGCAACAATGCGTGTCAGAATGACACCGTAGGAGCTGGCTTTTATGTTAACTACCACAGGAAATCCTCGACATAGCCGAGGAAGGTGGGGTCGTGCTGCCAGTTGGCGGAGAGAAGGGTGGCACGAAGGACCTGCTCAGCATCGGGAGTGAGGGGGCGGGTGCCGTTGTGGTACTCGTAGTAGCGCTTGCGCGACCACAGATTGATGAGGCGATTCTTGACGCCACGCTCCACAAGGCGGGGCATGTCGTGGTAGATTGGCTTGAGGCCGTAGGGAAGGCTGTGCAACTGGTCGTCGCGATACTCAGGACAGTCGTCGCGCTGCATGGCGGGGTTACAGAGGTTGATGCTGCTGACGAGGCGGCGCTCAGGGGCGACATAGCGGCTGAGGATGCTGCGCAGACAATGATCCCGACGGGGACAGACCGTGCTGTAGCATACCAGATAGGTCGAAGCTTTCTCGCGGAAACGCTCTTCAATCTCTTCTTGTGTCATGTGATGATTCAATTTAATTCTGGTGCAAAGATAATCAAAATGTGACATATTTGCAAATGAATCAAAGAAAATATTTAAAGCCTCTATACATTCCTGCATTATGTGGCTATATATCTGTTACTCTGAAAGTTATATAATGTATGGCTAGGTATAGTTTTTATCAGCTATACATAAAGATGACGAATTTAGGGGACGTAAAACGGAATTTTAAGCGTAACTTTCTGATATATAGGGCCACTTTACATCGCTAAAGGGCTGCTTAATTTTTGTTTCTCCTGAAGAAACAAAGTGTTTCTCCTAGTGAAACAAAACTTAAGCGTGTGATTAGAACGGAAAAGCGGGCACTCGCGAGAGCGAAGGGCTGCGAAAAAGTTGCTACTGGCTGAGAAAATGATGTAGAGTTGACAATGAATATTCAAAATACCTACATCAAATTATTAACTCATAGTTAGCGACTTACGTTAAAAATGTATAGATGTATAGAGGAATGAAAAGAAAGCAAAGAAAAATTTTGTAATTTCAAAAGGATTTCCTATCTTTGCAGTCAAAACACGCAAGGCATGGACAAGATTACAATCATCAAACGTTATCGTAACACAGAGACACTCAAGCAGTTGGAGATGGCCGAGGCCGTCAGCGACATCCAGCGGCAGACGTACGAAAAGCAATGCCGCGAGCTGCGCGACGTCTACTTAGTGGCAGAACTGCGACAGAAGCACGACGTGACGGACGGCATGTTGGAGCGGTACACGCGCGACCTGCCTCGCATCTGCTTCGCCGTGGCGATGGAAAACAGGAACCACCGGCGCGTGGTGCGCAGTTACAACGGACTGGTGCTGCTCGAGGTAAACAACCTGGCCGGACGCGAGGAAGCCGAGGCCGTGCGCAAGAAAGCGGCCCAGATTCCGCACACGCTACTGGTCTTCATCGGTGCCAGCGGCAGGAGCGTGAAAATCGTCTGTCGCGGCAAGCTGTTTGAGGGCGGACAGCCTGAGGATGAAAGCATCAAACCGTTCCACACGAACCTCTACGAGAAGGCGCGCGTGGCCTATAACATGCAGTTGGGGGTAACGATAGAGAAGCTGGAGCCCCAGCTGGAGCGCTGCTGCTACATGAGCAGCGACGAAGGGCTGTTCTACAATCCGCAGGCGGTGCCGTTCTACGTCGATGCGACACCGTCGGCGAAGGCCATCGCGCCCGTACAGCTCTATGCCGACACGCAGGAGCCGCTGCTGCCGGCCCACGACAACTACCACGCCATGATGCTCATCTACCAGTTCTGCCTGTCGAAGGCCTACGACGACGTGGAGGGCATCAGCGAGGAAGAGGGGCGCACGGAACTAGTGCTGACACGGCTGGCAGGCTACTGTCAGGAGGCTGGCCTGCCGATGGCCATCGCCCAGCGCCAGGTGCTGTTCAGCCTCACCCTGGGACGTCATCCCGACGTGGTGCGCAAGACGTTTGAGAACGCCTACCGCGAGGAGCACGAGCGGCAGTACCGCCGCCGCAAGAATATTGCCAAGCCGCTGAAGAACATACCTGCCGAGACGCTGCTGATGATGAAGATCGACACCTTCCTGAACGCCAACTACGAGCTGCGCAAGAACGTGATGCGCGGCGTGGCCGAATACAGGGAACGCACAGGACTGGGGTTCGACTTCTACGACCTAACGGACGAGGCGCGTAACTCCATCACCATGAGGGCATTGTCGCAGGGCGTGAAGTGCTGGGACAAGGACATCCGTCGCTACGTCGACTCGAACGACATTGCCCAGTATGAGCCAATGACCGACTTCCTGGACCACCTGCCGAAGTGGGACGGTCAGGACCGCGTGGAGGCGCTGGCCCGGCGGGTAAAGACCGACTACGACGAGTGGCCGCGACTGTTCCACATCTGGATGCGCTCAATGGTAGCCCTCTGGCGCGGCAAGGGACAGCTCACGGGCAACGCACTCGTACCCATACTGATAGGCCGCCAGGGCTGTGGCAAGACCAGCTTCTGCCGCATCCTGCTGCCGCATGAGCAGCGTGAGTACTACAACGACCGCATCAACTTCAAGAACGAGAACGACCTGAACCTCGGACTGACGTCGTTCGCGCTGATCAACCTCGACGAGTTCGACAAGATAACCCAGCGCCAGCAGGTGGTACTGAAGTACCTCGTCTCGACCAGCGACCTGAAGTACCGCCCACCCTATGGCAAAGCCTACTCCAGCCACCGTCGCTTCGCCTCGTTCATAGGCACGACGAACGAGAGCACGCCCCTGACCGACCCCAGCGGCAGCCGCCGCTTCATCTGCGTCACCGTCGAGGGCGACATCGACTTCCGCACGCCCATCGACTACGGCCAGCTCTATGCCCAGCTGGAGTACGAGGTGTCGGAACAGCGGCTACGCTACCACCTGACACGCGACGAGGAACACGCCCTGATGGAGCACAACATGCGCTACCAGCGCCTGAGCCAGCTCGGCGAGCAGCTGCTGTCGCTCTACGAGAAGCCAGAAGGCACCTCGCAAAGCAATCCCGACGGCGGCCGCTGGATGACGCTGAAGGATATCTCCGCCCGTCTGAAACAGGTGTTCCGTGCCGCCTACCAGGAGGACGACGGCATCTACATCCGCATCGGCAACTTCCTCAGTCGTCCCGAATACCGCTTCGAGAACGACCGTAAGTCCGCCGGCATGGTCTACTGGGTGAAAGAGCGGTTGGCCGACGAGTAGGAATCAGTAATTGTAGCCACGACATACTCCGAACGGGTGCCGATGCGGAACTTACCGCCCCAGATGCCGATACCGCTACTGACATAATAATAGGTATGGCCGCGTTGATGGCTGCCAAAGGAACATTCGTAGAGACGATCGGTGATCCACGAGATGGGCCATACCTGTCCGCGGTGGGTATGACCGCTAAACTGAAAGTCTACGCGTTGGCGTTCGCTCTGCTCCAAATGGTAGGGCTGGTGATCGAGCACGATACAGAACTTCGTGCGGTCGGCCGACTTCATCAGCGTGCCGAGAGAGCGGCGATGGCGGTTGGTGCGGTCGTCACGACCGATGATACAGAGGTCGCCGACGGTGGCACAGCTGTCCTGTAGCAACCGTATGCCGGCATCCTGATAGAACTGCCGTGCACGCGACTCACCGCCATAATACTCGTGGTTGCCGATGCAGGCATAGACAGGGGCATGAAGCCGCCGGAACTCCTCGTGCATACGCTCTTCAAGCAGCGGACGCATACTGCCGTCAACGATGTCGCCGGCAATGAGTATCACGTCAGGCTGCTCGCCATTAATCATGTCCACCCAGCGATGCAGCTCCTCGCGACGGTTATGGTAGCCTAAGTGCAGATCGCTCATCATCACCAGCTTCACAGAACCGGCCATCTGTTTCTGCGTCGTCAACTGCAACTCCGCACGATACTTATGCCGGTAGTGTATGTTGCCATAGAGGAACAGCACCAGCATGACCGCGGTGACGCCTGCGGCTGTCCACCAGTTGTCGTAGAGCAAGGAGCGTGGCAGCAGATGCACCAGCCGCCCGATGTCGAGCAGCAGAAAGAGCATGAAGAGGTAGAGCAGCACGATGATGCTCGACGTACCCACCTCGTAGACAGCCGTCGCCAACGGCATGGGCAGCCGGTCGGTGGTGCGCATGATGCCAGCAAACAGCAGCAGGAACGCACCCACCATAAGGACGATGACCACCACCTTCGGCAGCCAGCCGACAGGCAGCAGGCACCACACATGCCAGCCGATATAGGCAAGTGCCAACAGGGGCAGCAACAGGAACAACAACATCCACATGGCCTTCATCTTTTAAGTTATTTGAGCGCAAAGGTACGAATAAGTAAGGAAAACACAAAACTAATTTGAGCTTTTCCGAACGTGAGGACTCAAACTTGCTTGCATGGCTCATCCAAGCGGGTGAAAATGTACTGAAGTGAACCCCGAAAGTTAGACAAAAGAAACTTTTGAGGTTCACTTTTAAAAGTAGATAGAAGATAAAAGGTATTAATTTTGATTCGTAGAATCACAACATATAGTATATTGTCCTCTTTCTTCCACCACAGAGAAAACGGCTGTCATTGTAAAAAACTAATCTATCTGTGGCATTTCATACCATCTTGAATAGATAAGCGTGTATTCTTCTATATGATTATCCGCAAAACGAACAGGTATTTTCACCTCGACAGTTCCTTTCTTTCCCAATTCCTTTTTCAGTACTTTGTCTACACTGGCAGGAAATAGCGCGTAAGTTATATCTGGATGAATTTGATCCATGCTTGCTATTTCTCTTATGATAGAGCTACCATGAGGTGATACAGCCTCATCAGTTTTTGGGTTTCTCATAGAAAGTCTGGTGTCATCTCCAAAAATCACCTTACCCCCATTTAACCTTGCATTTTCCCACTCAATAAAGATTCTTTCATCCGTACCATTTTCACAAACGAAACTACTCAAAAAGCCTGGTGCCATACTTGTTAAAATACAACTAAAAGAAACAAGTTTTCCTTTTTCAGAATGGGTAGAAATGAGTTCCCAACTTGATTTCTGTACAGGTTTTACTTTTTTTGCTTCCACAGATGCACATACTGTAAGCAATACAAGCATAAAGAATAAAAATCTTCTCATTGTAAAAAGTAGGAGCTTATATGCCATTACCCATCGGCTCTATAATAAATCTTCTGTTTCATAGCCTGCACTCAAGTCATTGAAAAATGGCGCAAGTTTACTCCATACGCCTATGAGGTTCACCACAAACCCGAACATGATACGGAAAAGCCTACGCCAATACTGGTCCGGCTCCATCCATGTTCTGTTTGCTCTCATTGTTTGAGGTGGTGATTTCAAAGGCAATTGAGCTTATGTCTTGCAAAGATGGCATTTCGCCACTAAGCGTTGCAAAGGTAATTAAAAAACTTCAATTATCACAATTTTACTCTCCCAAAGATGAGTTTTTAGATAAAATTTGCTTAAATTACGCGCGAAATGATGAACAAACTCCTTACTTTCGAAAAAAAGTAGTAACTTTGCGACTTGATAAATACAAATCATACAGATGAATGCATTTGATAGTATCGTAGCAAAGAAACCGCGTGAAAATGCGGGTGCATTGGCTGCCAACAGGTTCGCATATCAACTCGACTGGGGGTTGAAGAAATTGCTCGAATTGGAGGAATCGAACTTGCCTTATACTATCATATTTGATTATCAGGATGATATTCTTGTATTGGATTCTGATGATGAGCCAAACTTCATTGACTTCTATCAGGTGAAAACAAATGCGTCAGCAGGTGGTTGGTCACGTTCACAATTAACTAAAGCTTCTTCTGCAAAGACTAAGAAGGAGCCCGTTCAAACTGATTTGTTTAGTGAACCTATTGATGATGTGGAAGAAGAAGGTAAGTATTCCAAGATAGCCAAATTGCTAATTCACTCATTAGATTTTGCATCAAATGCACGTGACTATTTCTTTGTTACCAATGCCAATTTTGGCGGAACACTCATTAAAGGAAGAGAATATGTCAGGACGAAAGAATTAGAGTTCTCACAGTTGACACAGGAAGCGCAGAATGATATTAGGCAGAAGATAAAGAATGAACTTCCAGATATAGATGACAGTGCGTTTGAACACTTGCACTTTATTAAGAATCAGATGAGCATAGATGATCATGAAGCTACAATCATCGGCTTTCTTACTGATTTCTTGAACCGGCACATACCAAAAGGCAAAATTGCGGTTAGGCCGGTGTATGATACTCTGATGGGAGAGATTAGAAAAAGAAATAATTACGAAGCAGTGCCCAATTCAGTAAATGATTTGGTGAATAACAAAGCTTTTACCAAGACGCAATTCCATCAGTTTCTGAAAGGTCTGGAAACGTACGAGAATATTGAGGTCAAGAAGTCAATAATTCAGGGAATCCTTCTAAAATTCCTCCCAGAGAATGCGGCGATTAGACGTAGGAACATCTTAAAACAAATAGACACCATAAAAGAAGGCTTTCTTGTTTATGACAATCATGAGTTCCTTAGACTTTATAAAACGATTGATTTATTGTTAGATAAAGTTAATGGTGATTATAATGAGTGGGAGTGCTCCCAAAAGGTATTGGAGCGTCTGAAGGAAGATGACAGTTTCACAATGAGGTATAATGATGAATATCTCACATGTTTGATATTATATGAAATGTGCTAATAACAAAGGAAACCTTAAGGTTTTAGTCAGAAGTTTGAGAACCAAGAAGTATGAGAAATATACGATTCAAGGAGATTCTCTTCCTGTCTTACAGAGAGAAAAAAGCAAAGAGGATAAACCTCGACAGTGACGTTGTTGTTGTAAAGGGCGGCAATGGAACGGGAAAGTCTTGCCTCTTGAAGTCCTTGTATGGAGTATTCGGCGCACATGTCAACAAATACCCAGAAGGATGGGATCCTCACTTTATAGTAGTGCTTCTGAAGTTCCAAATAGATGGCGTGACACATCGTGCTCTACGGATTGGTAGGGATTATTATCTGCTTAATCCCGACAACACCGCTATATCTGAAACAATCAGTATGGATGAACAAGCAAAGAGCCTATCAATGCTCTTCGGCTTTGATCTATACTATTACTCTGACCAATCACAGAAGAAGAGACTCCCTGTGGGGTGCTACTTTATGCCTTTCTACATTGACCAAGATTCCGGCTGGCAACAACCATGGTCTTCCTTCACACAGGTGGGTAATGAGCAGGTGAAACGCAACGTGATGTTGTATTATACAGGTGTTGTCAATTATGACTATTATCTTTCAAAGTCACACTTACAGTCTCTGCAAAACGAGCATAGGCGATGGAAAAACGAGAGAACCATTCAGAATAATTTCATATCAATTATAAGAGATAAACTCAAGTCAAACAGCACTATGTCTTTGACTGAGGATGCTTTCAAAGAAGAAATTGAAACATTTGTAATCAGGATTCAGGATCTTAAGGAGAGACAAAATAAAATACTGAAAGAACTTGAAGAACTCTATTATGACAAACTATTCAAAGAAAGCAGGGTGGCTTCCCTCCACGCTAATATCAAAGCCATTGAAGAGGACTTCAACTATGCTATTCAGCATGAGGACATGTTAATATGTCCTGTTTGTGGTGCTCAAACAGAAAATACAGCATTGGCTCGTTATGGAATGAATGTCGATAAGGAAGAAAGCCGTGAGTTGATTATGAAATATAAGATGGAGTTGGACGAGATAAAGAAGAAAATAGAGCGTGCCAACAAGAAATCAGATGAACTGAAAAAACAGATAGAAGAGATTGAAGCTCTTATCACCACTAAGAAGGAAGAATATACTTTGAAAGAGTACCTTGACAACAAGGTGATAGAAAAACTTCAATCTATTTTTTATGAGAATGAACAAGAATTTGAGAATAACATTGAACGCTTAGAAGAAGAAATTAAAGGCGAGGAGGATAAACTGAAATCATTGAAGGGAACAAGTCGCCTTAAAGTAATTTTGGATGATTTCAATGCCTGCTTACGAGTTTATTCAAAAGAATTAGGCAGTGCTTTCGATGAATCTAAGCCCCATGGTTTGGGTGAAAAGATTAAGGGCTCTGGCAGTTCGCACCCCAAAGAGACATTAGCGTATTTCTTTTCATATCTGACCATCATGCACAAGTACAGTACTCCTATCATGCTGCCAATAGTGATTGATGAGTTCAAACAGAATGGAAGCACTGATCAGAGTGTTGACAAGATGATAGGATTCGCCATCAGTCATCGTCCCAAGAACGGTCAAGTCATATATTCAGTTTCCGACGAATATACTGCCTCATGCGACAATGTAATGACAGTTTCTTTAGATGGTGACACTCTAATGAATGAGAATGACTACATTTCAGTTAGAAACGAGATAGATGATATCCTAAATAAAAATTTTAGCTTGAAATAAATATTGCATTTTCTGGCGTTATGTTGAAGTGTACAGTCGATGATTAAAAGATGTGAGAAGTACACAGCTTGTACCTCTCACATTTTTTTGCTCATATAAATCATAAAAATATTTAAACCGCCAAAATCCCGCCAAAAACAAGAGAGGGAGTTGTTAAAAAATCAAGGAAGTGGTTGATTTTCAGCCACTTCCTTGGAGTTCAAATTTTTAATTTGTCGGGATGAGGCGACTCGAACGCCCGACCCCTACGTCCCGAACGTAGTGCGCTACCAACTGCGCTACATCCCGATTGCCTTGTAAGCGGCTGCAAAGGTACATCATTTTTTTGAAATACGTGCACGTTTTATCGGAAAT